>Ga0114994_10000720_pt1 | contig 22739 bp, 17 predicted proteins | sample ArcticOcean_MG_C_9_FD_87043 | JGI IMG/M metagenome (GOLD analysis project Ga0114994, IMG submission 87043) | Marine microbial communities from western Arctic Ocean - ArcticOcean_MG_CB2_152 | ecosystem: Environmental > Aquatic > Marine > Oceanic | place: Arctic Ocean: Canada Basin | collected...
TCCCCATCGAATCAATAATTTCAGGGGTTGGTCCTAAAAATGTAAATTCATTTTCATCACAAATTTTTGAGAATTGTGCTGATTCAGATAAAAAGCCATAACCAGGATGAATCGCATCTGCTCCAGTAATTTCAGCTGCAGCAATAATTCTAGGAATATTTAAGTAACTATCTTTACTGGCAGGAGGTCCAATACAAACAGCTTCATCAGCAAACTTCACATGCAGTGAAAGTTCATCAGCGGTTGAATAAACAGCAACTGTTTTAATATTTAATTCATGACATGCACGTATAACACGTAAAGCGATTTCGCCTCTATTAGCAATAAGAACTTTTTTGAACATGACTATCTTTATGAAGGTGAAATTTTAAATAGTACCTGATTATATTCTACCGGATCACTATTTTCAACATTTATAGCAGTTATAATGCCATCGAATTCTGATTCAATTTCATTCATTATTTTCATTGCTTCAATGATACAAAGAGTCTGTCCTTTTGAAACCTTTGAACCGATACTAACAAAGGGAGGATCATCGGGTGTCGGAGCTGAATAATATGTACCAGGCATTGGCGACAAAAGATCTTCTCCTTGAACCTCTTCTTTTTGTAGGACAGGTTTTTCTTCTTGCGAGGAGATAACTTCATTTTGAGTTGTAGACTGAATAACATTTGTTCCCGGCATACTATTAAGAAGATTACCCGGTGATTTAACAACCTTATATTTTTTGCCCCAAAATGTCACCTCAATTTCATTCATATTTGAATTTTCTAGTATGTATATAATTTCTTTCAATTTATCTTGCCACATAATTTCTCTCCTAATTATCGCTATTCTTTTGAGCGTTCTACATACTCTCCAGTACGAGTATCTATGCGAAGTTTATCCCCTTCATTTATAAACAGCGGTACATTTAGAATAAAACCTGTTTCTAAAGTTGCTGGTTTTGATGCTCCTGTCGCTGTATTTCCTTTAAACCCAGGTTCCGTATTTGTTACTTCTAAAACAATATGAGATGGTAGCCTAACATCAAGGACTTCGTTGCCATCAAACAGTACATCAACATTAATTCCTGCAACTAAAAAATTTATACCCTCGCCAACAGATTTATTTAAAACATTTAATTGTTCATATGTTTCATTTTCCATAAAAACACTTGTTTCACCATCAACAAATAAGAATTGCATTGATTTAGCTTCAACTCTAATAAATTCTAGTTTATGACCAGCATTAAAAGTTTCGTCAATAATTTTCCCAGATTGAATATCTTTCAGTTTAGTACGTACAAAAGCATTCCCTTTTCCGGGCTTTACGTGTTGAAAGTCTACAACCTTCATTCGCTTATTTTTATGCAGAATAACTGCTCCGTTTTTTATATTTGATGTATTCGCCATTAAAGTTCCATTTTTTATTATCAGAAGTTAATCAAAATTAACTACTCTAAATTAATGATCAAATGTCTTGGACAAAAAAGAGATTCCTTTTTTACGTATTATTAATAAATGTAATCAACCTAGCTCTATCAGACCTCATTTCTTCTGCTGTACTAATTTCCTTCGCATACTTTATTTTATCAGCATTATTCAAAAAGTTTATCCAATATTCTAATTCATCATTATTAATATTAAAAAGTGAGCGATATGAAGAAATTTCTTCTGTTGTCATCTCTAGGGTTCTAACAAAATATTTAAGCTCAATATATTGTCTTGAAATATGAGAAAATTCGGCATAAACATCTTTTATTAAGCCAGATTCATTGACCGCTTTTATTCGACGAAGTGCTACTTTTTTAGGATCTTCAATTACTACATATTTATTTTTAATGTATCTATTTTTCTGCCTTTTTATCCCGACTAGTAAAAGGCAAACTATTGAAGCCATAAAAATAATAATTAGAATAGTTAATTTAATTGGAAAAATACTTTTCACTGGAAGCGGGTCTTTAATCGGAAGGAAATCAGTAATCACTGAGTCTAATAAAAGACTAATTACATTGAACCTTACTGGTGGACTTTTTAATGCATAATTAAATGTACTATCTGAGTTTAAAATATGAATTTTATATTCAGGAGTCATAAAACTTCCTGTATCCCAAGCTATTAATTCAAATTTCACACCAAAAACTTGTTTATTCTTTGTTATAAAATCTTGTTTTCTAATAATTAAGCTATCTGTTTCTAAATTAACCGATGGGAAGAAAACATAGTCACTCGAATCTCCTTCTATTTCAACAGTCCAAATTAAAATATCACCTATATGAACATTATTTGTATCTATATATGATTTTAAACTTGAGACTTGAGAAAATCCAATGATTGGAATAAGAAAGAATATAAATCGCATTATTCAATATCGCTTTTCTCTCATTTTAAAAAAAGCCATAAGAGGATCAATAAAATCTTCTTTTGTAGAAATTGAAATTATATCAAAACCTATTTTTTTTGCGTTTTGCATTAATTTTTCTTTTTCTAAAATGAGATGATCACGAAGGGTTTTACGAACTGATTTATTAGAAGAATCTATCCAGAAAGAATCTTTACTTTCAGGATCTTCAACTTTGACAAGCCCAATATCAGGTAAGTTATATTCAACTTCATCATATAAATGGATTCCAATAAGATCATGCTTTCGATTCACAATTTTTAAAGAGTCCCAATAATTTAAATCAATAAAATCAGAAATAAAAAAAACTACACTTTTTCTTTTTGCAACCTTTAAAAGATAATCAAATGCAACTTTTAAAGAAGTTTTTTCTCTTTTAGGACTATTATTTAATAATTCTTGTATAATCCTTAAAATATGACCTTTCCCTTTTTTAGGTATAATATATTTTTCAATAATATCGGTAAATAAAAGGACTCCAACTTTATCATTATTTTTTATAGCAGAGAATCCAAGAACTGCAGCTATTTCAGCACCTAGTTCTTTTTTAAATTTTTGATTTGATCCAAAGTCACCTGATGCAGAAATATCAACAACTAGATATACAGTAAGCTCTCTTTCTTCTTCGAATATTTTTATGAAAGGAACATTTGACCTTGCCGTTACATTCCAATCTATGAGCCTTATATCATCTCCGGGCTGATACTCTCTTACCTCTGAAAATGTCATCCCACGTCCCTTAAAAGCAGAATGATATTCCCCTCCAAATAGCTCGTTAACAAGTCCTCGAGTTTTAAGCTCAATCCGCTTAACTTTTTTTAGGATCTCACTTGGTATCATGAAGAGATTATGGAACCTCTATTACTTCGAACAACCTTTGGATGACATCTTCAGTTGTTATTTCTTCAGCTTCAGCTTCATAAGTTAAAATAATTCGATGCCTTAAGACATCTGCGCTAATGTACCTAATGTCCTCCGGAGTAATGTACCCTCTATGCTCAGTAAATGCACGAGCTTTTGCTGCTTTTACAAGATTTATTGTTGCACGGGGTGATGCACCAAAATCAATAATCCTTGATAAATCGTCTAAATTAAATTTTTCTGGTTCACGTGTAGCAAAAATTAAGTTCAAGACATAATCTTCAACTTTTTCATCAACATAAATTTCATCAATAATACTTTGAGCTTTAATAATTTGATCCGGTTGTACAATTGGGGTTATTTTTTTTGCTTTTCCTGCACTAGTATTTTGTCTTAGAACTAGTCTTTCAGAATTAAGACTGGGATATTCAACAATAAGTTTAAACATAAACCTATCAACTTGAGCTTCAGGAAGAGGATAGGTCCCTTCTTGCTCTACTGGGTTTTGAGTTGCCATAACTAGAAAAGGTGAATCCAGTAAGAAAGTATTCGAACCAATCGTTATTTGTCTCTCTTGCATGGCTTCTAATAGAGCACTCTGGACTTTTGCTGGTGATCGATTAATTTCATCAGCTAATATAATATTAGAAAAGATTGGTCCTTTTCGTGTTTCAAACTCACCTGTTTTTTGATTATATATTAAAGTTCCTAATAAATCAGCTGGAAGCATGTCTGGTGTAAATTGAACCCGTTGAAAACTTGTATTTATAAGTTGTGACAAAGTATTAACCATCATTGTTTTTGCTAACCCAGGTACCCCTTCTAGTAAAATATGGCCATTTGCTAACATTGAAATAATGATTTTATTAACTAACTGCTCTTGCCCCAATATAATCTGGTTCATTGAAGTTGTTAGCCCGTCGATAAACTTAGAAGATTCAGATATCTTTTCATTTATTTGAGATAAACTAAAATCGCTCATATAAATACCTAGGTTGTAATATGTTTCAGAGCCGGTATTTCTTCAATACTTTTACCTAAAAACTCTAATTCAAATTTGACGGAAGGATATAATTCATGGTTCGGAAATTTTTCTATAAAAGATTTATATTCTATCTCAGCATTTTTTGTATCATTTGTTACATTTGCATAAATATAACCTATCATAAATAAAGCATGAGGTTCTTGTAAAGAGCCACCGTAATTACTAAGGACTTTACGGTATTCTTGAATTGCAGTTGTAAAATCTTTAAAATCATTCATATATATGTCTCCAAGCATATACTGAGCTTTTGGAGTTAATTCATTCGATGAATATTTATTTGTCATATACATAAGGTGATCTACTGCTTCTTTAAGCATTTTTCGTTTTCTTAAAGACTCAGCTTTATTGATGATATAATCAGGAAACTGATCAATCTCAGATTGAGCTTGTTTACCTTGTATGGTTTCTCCGTATTCCTTAACAGTCTTTTTCAATTGAATGTATCCAGTATTTAAATCATTCTTCCAACTTAAATGAATAGATGCCAACTTGTATTGAGCTTTTGCTGCTAAACTATCCTTCGGATGTTTTTTTACTAATTTTTCAAGACTCGAGATAGCAAGATCAGTTTTATTATTATCTAAATTAACTTTTGATAACTCAAATAATTCAGAAGATGATTTGGAGCATCCACTAAACAAAGCGAGTATAACTAAAGGTAGTATTATTTTGTTTTTCATTGTCTTCCTTTTGAATAAAGCTATTGAAATTAAGGAATGATAAGTCCTACGTAAAGACTTTGATGTATCATAAAAGTATTTAATATATACGCTTAAATACAGATAAAGTTCCTGAAGCATTTCTTAAAATAGACTTTGTACTCCTAATTGAATTTTCCATTTTGATTTATCATCTAATCTGATTGCATAGTCCAATCTCGCAGGACCTAAAGGTGTTTCAACTGTCAAACCTAACCCTCCATCCCATTTGGCATTTTTTCTTGTTATCTTTTTTATTTTATTTTCTAATAAACCGCCATCAGCAAAGACTGTAATGCCAAATGTTTTATAAATATTACTTCTTATCTCTAAATTAGTCATAAGTCTAATAGTTGATCCAAAAGGCCTATTTTCATCATTTTCTTTAAAACGTAAGACATCCCATCCACGCATTGAAGTACTACCACCTAAATAAAATTTTTCATAAGAATAATCAGAATTATTCAATTCTCTCCATCCCCAAATTTTCCCTGATTGTAATCTTGTGGCAAAAACAGTTTTTTTATTTACTGGGAAATAGTTCTGAAAAGTGAAATCAATTTTTTGATATTCTCTCCCACCACCAAAACCAGCTATTTTAAAAAGACTTTTGAAAAGATAGCCCTTGGTTGTGTAAAGAACCATATTTTTTTTATCAATATTTAATTTTAATGAAATTGACCTTTCTTCAAACTTTTCTTCTGTTTTATCACTGAATGATTCCCAGACTGCATTAGTTTCAATAAAAGATCGATTATAAAATGTGATTTTTTGAGATAGGTTTGTACCAAACCTATCAATTTCACCTTCATATATATCAGCATTATATATAATAAACCTCTCAAAATAGCCTGTTATTTTGGTTGGAAAACGTATTCCTAGAAACCAATTCCCTGATAAGCTAGCATCATATCTTAACCTAGGTGTTAAGAAATCTGCGTTTACAGGGATACCTGCTAATAATTTTGTGGAAAATTGTTTCGGTGTATTAAAAAAAGATCGGTTACGCCATTCGATCGTACCGCTTAATGCCGGTAGTTCTGGTGCACCTTCAGCAAAACTAATTGGATCATATCCCCCAGAGGAGTTCCATTCTCTTTGTTTATATTTTCTAAACTCAATAACTATATTAACAAGGGAGTCCGAATTATTTACTTTGATTGGTATAAGATTTGCTGTTGAAAAAACGCCCATTTCTCTTAGTCTTTTTGACGTCACATCAATTACTTTTTTTGAAAATAAATCACCTTTACTAAAAGTAATTTCTCTGCGTACTAAAGAACTATCAATTTTACCAATTTTTTCAAGATATATATTATCTATATAAACGTCTTTTCCTTCGTCTATGATAATTTGAACTTTTGCAGAATCTGTAATATTGTCTTGAACTTTTATAGAAAAAAATAATTTTGCTAAATTATGATATTCATTTTCAAGTTTATAAATACTATTATTTACACCAACTGGGTCATAAGGTTTACTTTCAACCAACCCTAATATTTCTTTTACTTTATCATCTGAGATTAAGGTGTTACCTTCAAAATTAACTTCAGATAAAAAAAATTGCCTTCCCTCATTAATATCAAATATTATATCAACATCGTTATTTTTAATAAAATAAGAATCTTTAACTTTAACATCTAAAAATCCTTTTGAATGGTAAAAACTTTTTATCGTCAAAGCATCTAATTTTAAAAGACGGGGTTCAAAACTTGAACGCCTTGAAAAAATACTTGGTGGCTTCTGCCTTAGAATCAATAATAGAGCTTTATCTGAAATATTTTTATTGCCGGTTATATTCAGATTTTTTATTTGAGACACTTTTACTTGTGAAAAGAGAAAGCTATAAAAGAGCACAAAAGAAACAAACCTATTCGATGGCTTAAACATTCTTAGTAAGCGTATCTATATCTATATTTTAAATTTAAGTTCCCTTCTCTATCCATATTACCAACAACAGAAAAATGGCGACTAAGCTTGTATTCTACACCTATTTGTGATTGATCTTGATTAAGTGAAAATGATCTTTTGTAAGATAGATTCAAATATGTTTTACTACCTATTTTTCTTTTAGCCGTTAGTTCAAAGTCTTCTTCTGCACCTTGAAGTAACCCAGCGGCACCAGAGATATTTATATCATCTACATAGCTCATCATTCCTATTTTAGATTCTTTTAGATTCTTTTCTATTTGATTTTCTAAAAGTGAACCTAGAATAGAAACAGTTTGATTCCCAAATCCTGTTGAAGTCATTTCTTGATCTTCAAAACGTTTCCCCCATGTAAGAAGTTCTAAAATATCACTTTCCGAAAATCCACTTCGAGAATCTAGTACTATATCTAAATCTTCAACACCACCAGTAATTCTTAAATTTATTTTTTCATCATCTATAAATGTAAAGGCACTAACATCTATAAATGGATTAAAGCCTTTGTTATCAAAATTTACAACCCCCTGGAGTTCTTTAAAATTGTCTTTATATGAAAAGACATTACCATCTTCAACTATAATTTGGCCACCAAAATCTATTTCCTGATGCCCTTTTTGTGATAAATTTATCTCACCAAAAACCTCAGCATCTATTTGGGAATTCTGAAAAAAAGCTGATGACCTAAAAGGTATATTTAAATTATAAGACATTACTATATCTTCTTCAGTAATTGCGGATCCTACTTCTTCCGTTGAAAATTCATAGAATATATTTGCGTCTAATGATTCAATTTCTCCTGAAATTTCAATAGTATCTCTACCAGAGACTGTTAAATCAAGATTACTTAGCCCATAAATATCAAGAAATAGGAGTCTATATGATGCTTCTTTTGCTTTTATTGATAGATTATAATTAGGGCTAAAAAATTGGCTAAAATCAATAGTTCCATTTATAAATATATTCGGTAAGTCTGGCTTTATATAGTTGGAACTGGGGTGATAAAGCATAGCACTTAATTTAGAAAGATCCATTTTATTCATCTCTAGAATAGCACTACCATTAATAGTTTGAATGGGGTCACTTAATAAAAGGGTATGTAGAACTCCATTTTCAATAGTTATCGTACCATCACGTTGGATATTGTTATAATTACCAGTTAATAAAACAGATATATTAAAATCACCAACTGCTGAATCAAGGTCTGCTATGTAAGGAGTTAAGAATGGTAATCGGTTCATTTTTGCTTCGATTTTCAGATCAAAAAGATTATCATCAAAAAATTGACCAAATTTCTTTGAGATAATATTTAGATCAAAAGGGACACTTCCAGAGGCTTGGATCTCACCTTCATTCATTTTTGCTTGAGCCATTTCGACATGAAGATTTTCACCGTCATAGGAGCCTTTACTCTGGATATTACCTAATTTAATTAGATCAAAATAAGTGCTATCGATATTTAAATTATAAATATAATTAGTAGCTTGGTGGGTTCCTTTAATCTTTATCTCCCCAGAAGCATTTCCATTAATATTAAAAAAGTCAGGAGAAAAACTATTAATTATCTTTAAGGGTAGTTTAGAAAAATTAGAGGATAATGAAATAGTTGGCCGTCCATTTTTTCTTTTATTAATTGGATAAATGCCATTTAGTTCAAAGCCGACACCACCTATTTTTGTCATTGAAATATCATCAATATGTAATATTTCATCTTTAAGAAGGCATGATATTATCATTTCATCAAAATCCTGATTCATATATCGACCATTTTTTAATGATATATCAATGTCTAGGTCCATATTAATGTCATTTTTCTTTAACCATACTTCTCCAAATACTAATCCTGAAATTTTGAAACGATTATCATTAAAAAACTGGGTTAAAATACTAGCATCAAAATTTGTCATTTTAAAGTGGCCCTCAGATATTGCATCTCCATCTACGACTCCCTCAAGGGTTCCATCATTTAAATGAAATTCAAAGGGTGAAATTTTAAGAGTAGAATCTTTAAAAAAAAGACTTAAAGGTTTAGCGTTAATTAAATAATTATTTTGATATGCTATTTGTAATCTATCTATTTTATAATTTTCAAAATTGTCTGCGCTTCCTGATACCTGAAAAAAGTTATCTTCAGATTTAAAGTGACAATTTTCTAAAATTGTTTTTTTATTCTCAAAAGTAGCATTGACAGTTCCACTTTCAAAAGAATAATCCCTCCATTTTCCTTTTCCTGTTTTAATATCAAAATATCCTGAAGGTGAATTTTTTATAAATTTAATTTGAGAACTAACTTCTATGGACTGAAGCATAAATTCATCGACTTGCACATCTTCACAATAAAGTTCAGCATTCGACGCTGGTGATTCAATATTTCCATTTATTTCTAATTTTCCCGTTGCGAATCCTGAACTAAAATCTACTGGTAAAAAATTATTGATAAGCTCTATATCCGCTTTTTCTAAATCGGTAATTAGGTTAACCTCGTTATTTTTAAAATTAAATTTTCCATCTATTGTAAGATAATTATCTCCGATAAAAAGTAATACTGGATCAACAGTGGCCACTAAACTGTCTTTATAAGAGAGTTGACCATTCATTGATACTTCTCCTTGGTCAAATAATTTTTCTTCAATAATTTCTACAGTTATATCAATTTGGTCTAAAGAAGTATAATCAATAATACTTGCATCCATCATTAATAAGCCTGAAAGTTTAGTTTTTCGTTGATTATTCATCCAGCGACTTAAGTCAAAATTTGTGAGATTTAAATAACAGTTAATTCTTTCACCATCATCTAATAATCCATTTAACGTAAGCTCTGAATTTTCACCAAATAGTTGAAGGTTTTTTAAAAACCACGTATTTTTATTTTTAGATAATAAAAACTTACCATGAGTCTTTAAATTTAAATTATTCTCTAAAACTATATCACCTGAAAAATAGGAAAGATCAGTTTCAAAATTTAATTTTCCTTTAAAACTTGAGAACTTATTTTTTAATGGAATTCTTTCAAAGAGTTCATCAGGAAAACTGAAATTAACAAGTTCTAATTCACTTTTAATAACTGAAGATTTTTTATCAAACTTAACTTTTCCTTTAACCGGTAGTGATGATATTGAGCCTTCAATATTATCAAGAGAAATACTTTCTAAAGTATTTTTTATAATTATATTTTTAATATCACAAAAAAAAGAAGGTTTATTAGAAACAGAAATTTTAAATATATCACAATTAAAAACATCTTCTTCTTTTTTCGCAAATTCTCCGCCTATTAAAAAGGTTACATTATTTTCTTTCCCTTCGATTAAATAAGGGAAGTCTCCTTTTATAAAGAAGGATTTAATATTAAACGGTAATTCAAAAATATTCGTTAAATCTATTTTAGTAGGGATTTTTTTTGAACTTCCATAGATAACTTTTAAATCTTCAGCATTCAATAAGTCAAAGGTAGGCTTCCTAAATATTGAAGTCCAGAAACTTATATTGAATGATGATTTTTCAATAAAAATAGTTGTCCCAGTAGAGTCTGAGATTTGCACATCATTAAAGTGTGTTGTTGAGATAAGAAGTCCCGATACATCTCCAAGTTTAAGCTCCCACCCTGACGATTTAATTTTTCGGTTAATTGTATTCTCAAAACTTTTTTTCCATATTTGTGAACGTGTAAAAAAAGCAACAGTAAGAACCAGTAAAATAATAGGAGTTAATATATATATTTTCTTAAAATGCATCATTGAGAGGTTACGATATCATCTCATATTTAGAAAGTATCTTCCAACTAAAAAAAAAGCGCCATTCAAGACGCTTTTTTTTTTGATAAGTTATATCTTATTCAACTACTTCAAAATCCGCATCTTCGACTTCGTCTTTTTTACCCTTTGAATTTTTTGGTGGATTCGGTGGGCTAGATGGATTGGATGTCTCTCCTGTTGAGTCTGAAGGTTCTGTCATTTTAGAGGCAAGAGTACTCCACAATGTATTTAGTTCAGTCATTGTACTTTTTATATCATCTAAATTACCGGACTCTTTAGCTTTTTTAAGTGCTTCAACTTTTTCAGTCAAAGTACTTTTTTCAGAATCATCAAGTTTATCTCCATTTTCAGAAATGTTTTTTTCTACTTCATAAATAACAAGCTCGCCTTGATTGATAAGCTCAATTTTTTCACGCTTCAGTTTATCTTCTGATTCATGTTTTTTAGCATCATTTTTCATTTTTTCAATATCATTATCAGATAAACCGCTGTTTGCTTCTATTCGGATACTTTGTTCTTTGCCGGTTGTTTTATCTTTTGCATTTACATTAAGTATTCCATTTGCATCAATATCAAAACTAACTTCTATTTGAGGTGTTCCTCTAGGTGCAGATGGAATATCAGCAAGATGAAAACGCCCTATTGTTTTGTTATCATTTGCAAATTCTCTTTCACCCTGGAGAACATGAATTTCAACCGTGGTTTGATTATCTGCAGCGGTACTGAAAACTTGAGATTTTTTTGTAGGTATAGTCGTATTTCTTTCAATCAGGGGGGTTGAAACTCCACCTAACGTCTCAATCCCAAGTGAAAGTGGTGTGACATCTAATAGGAGTATATCATCAACATCCCCTGAAAGAACTCCTCCTTGAATAGCTGCACCAAGTGCAACAACTTCATCAGGATTTACACTTTTATTTGGTTCCTTTCCAAAGATTTCTTTTACTTTCTCTTGTATTTTAGGAATACGAGTAGAGCCACCAACAAGAATGACTTCATCTATCTCTGATTTTGACATTCCCGCATCTTTAATTGCTTGAATACATGGTTGTATAGTCCGCTCAATTAAATCGTCTACAAGCTCTTCAAATTTTGCTTGAGATAATGTCAGATTAAGATGTTTTGGCCCTGAAGCATCAGCGGTCACAAATGGAAGGTTTATATCTGTTTGTTTTGAAGACGATAATTCTTTTTTTGCAGTTTCGGCCGCTTCTTTCAATCTCTGCAGAGCCATTGGATCTTTTCTTAAATCAATACCATCAGATTTATTAAATTCATTTGCTATCCAATCAATTAATTTTTGATCAAAATCATCACCACCTAAGTGCCCATCACCATTTGAGGATTTGACTTCAAAAACACCATCACCGAGTTCTAATATTGATACATCAAACGTACCACCACCTAAATCAAAAACTGCAATTTTCTCATCTTTTTTCTTATCTAAACCGTATGCTAACGAAGCTGCAGTTGGCTCATTAATGATACGTCTAACATTCAATCCAGCAATTTTACCAGCATCTTTGGTTGCTTGTCTTTGTGAATCATTAAAATAAGCTGGCACGGTAATGACAGCATCTGTTACTTTTGCACCTAAATATTCTTCTGCTTGTTGTTTTAATTTTTGTAAAATCATTGCAGATACTTCAGGGGGAGTATATTCTTTGTCACCAGCATTAACAACGCATGCACCATTTGAATTTTTACTAACTTTGTAAGGAACTTCAGTTAATTCAGTACTTACTTCATTGAACATTCTTCCCATAAATCGCTTTATTGAAAAAACAGTATTTTGGGGATTAGTTACAGCTTGGCGTTTTGCCGCTTGCCCAACTAATCGTTCCCCGTCTTTCGCGAAACCAACAACAGATGGTGTAGTTCGCCCACCTTCGGGACTTGTAATTACCGTAGGCTCCCCACCTTCAAGAACTGCTACACATGAATTAGTTGTTCCAAGATCAATACCAATAATTTTACTCATTATGTCTCCTTAAAAAATCATCAAATTATATTTAAAAATATGCAAGGAATGTACCAAATCCTTACAATAGCCATTTAGGCAGATAGGCTTCAAAAAAGAAACTTTTTGGCAGATTTGAATTATTTAGGCATTAGTTTTAGATCTTGTTTTTTTTTATTTTTCGGTTTTTGTAAATCAAATTCAATTTTTTCTTTTAAAGCTTTGACTGAAATTATTGTACCTTTATCTAAAGTCTTTTTTAGTAGTATTTCTGATATGGGATCTTCTAAATATTTCTGGATTTTTCTTCTTAAGGCCCTTACTCCATACTTTGCATCATAGCCTTTAATTGCTAAAAACTTTTTAGCTGATATATTAATTTTAATTTTCAATCCTAAGTTTCTTAAGTTTTCAATTAAATCAAGTATTTGAAGATCTATTATTTTATAGACATCAACTTCATTCAAAGATTTAAAGATAATTGATTCATCAATCCTATTTATAAGTTCAGGTGAAAATATCCTCTTTACGCTATCCATTATTTCAGTTTCCATTTTCGCATGATTCTTATTTTTATCAACAGAACCAAAACCATATCCAATATTTTGACTATTTTTTGTTCCAATGTTTGAAGTCATAATAATAATTGAATTTTTAAAATCAACTTTTCTACCAAGCCCATCAGTTAGGATACCTTCATCAAAGACTTGAAGTAGTACATTAAATATATCGGAATGCCCTTTTTCAACCTCATCTAAAAGAATAACAGAGTACGGATTTCGACGAACTTTCTCCGTGAGCTCTCCACCTTCTTCATAGCCAACATATCCAGGAGGAGCACCAATTAAACGAGAGAGCGAAAATCGTTCTCTGTATTCAGACATATCGACTTTTATAAGTGCCTCATTATGAGGAAATAAATTTGTTGCTAATGACTTAGCAAGTTCTGTCTTACCAACACCTGTTGGCCCTAAAAAAAGAAAAACACCAATTGGCCTGGATGGGTTTTTAAGCCCCGTTCGAGACCTTCGTATTGCTTTTGTCAAACTATTGATTGCTTCATTTTGCCCAATAATATATTTTTTTAAAATATTATCCAATTTAAGGAGTTTTTGATTCTCTGATTCAGCAACTTTGTTTAAAGGAATACCAGTCATTATTGAAACAACATCCGCTATGCTATCTGAGTTTATTTCATTTACATTAAGTCGTTCTTTTTCTTTCCATCTTTTTTGAGATACACTTATTTTTTTCAGTAATTTTCTTTCATTATCTCTTAAAATAGCAGCCTCTTCAAAAAGTTGCTTTTTAACTTTAAGTTCTTTTTCATCTCTTATCTTTTGAAGCTTTTTTTCTATTCTAAGTATATTATTTGGTACTTGCATGTTGTGTAAATGAGATCGCGCACCTGCTTCATCTAATATGTCAATAGCTTTATCAGGTAAAAATTTATCAGCAATATACCTATCCGATAAATAGACACACATCTCAATAGCTTTCGCTGTGTATTTCACACCATGATGCTCTTCGTATTTTTCTTTAAGACCATTTAAAATAGCCACCGATTCTTTCGCTGAAGGCGGATTAATTGCAATTTTTTGGAAACGACGATCTAAAGCACCATCTTTTTCAATAAACTTCCTATATTCATCCAAAGTAGTTGCACCAATACAATGTATATCACCTCTGGCAAGAGATGGTTTAAACATATTTGATGCATCTAATGAACCAGATGCTCCACCAGCTCCAACAATAGTATGAAGCTCATCAATAAAAATAATAATATTTTCATTGAATTCAAGTTCAACCATTATACTTTTTAGTCTTTCTTCAAATTGACCTCGGTATTTTGTACCGGCAACAATGGCTGCAATATCAAGTGATAGAACCCTTTGATTATGCAAAACCCTCGGTACTGTTTTCCTTATAATTCTTTGAGCTAAACCTTCAACAATTGCTGTTTTCCCAACTCCAGCTTCACCAATTAAAACTGGATTATTTTTTTTGCGCCGAGTTAATATTTGAGCAAGTCTTTCAATTTCAATATCTCTACCTATAACAGGATCTAGCTTACCTTTTTTTGCTAAATACGTAATATCTCTAGAAAAGTGATCTAAGGTTGGTGTGACACTATTATTTTTTGATTCTGAGTTATCCTCTAAGCCTTTATTATTTTTATCATCTCCAGACTGTATCAAATCACTAACTGTACTATAATCAAGTGAGAAGGATTTTAAAATATCAACAGCTATCCCTTCTGATTCAGATAATAGAGATAATAACAGATGCTCATCATCGGCAATACTGCTACCTCGATTTGATGATTCTTTAAACGAATTTCGTAATATTCGCTCTGCTCTCCTTGTGAGCGGTAGATGCCCAAGGGTCATTGTTCCTCCAGAAGTTTTAATCAGACCTTCTAAAGTTGAGATTATTTCATTTAAGTTAATGTCATATATATCAAATATTTTTTTTGATAAACCAGTCTCTTCTTTGATTAATCCTAATAGTAGATGCTCAGATCCAACATAGCTATGTCCTAACCGAATAGCCTCCTCTTTTGAAATTTTTATTATAACTTTAACTCTTTTAGAAAAATTTTCTTTCATATTTTTATTTGTTTAAGGTTCCATTCACTAAATTAAATTTTTTATGCCCAATTTCTGATATTTCAGGATTGTGAGTAGTAAGGATAATTGATTGGTTGAAATTTTCATTTATTTTCATTAAAAGGTCAACTAGTTTTATAGCATTTTTGTAATCAAGATTACCAGTAGGCTCGTCGGCGAAAAGGATTTTAGGCTTATTGATTATAGCGCGTATAAGTGCGACTCGTGATCTTTCTCCACCGCTAAGCTGACTCGGGAAGTGTTCTTTTCTTTTTGATAGACCTAACGATGAGAATAATTCGTTTGCATATTCATTAGTATTATTATCACCTTTTATCCACGTAGGAATAAGAACATTTTCAAAAGCAGTGAACTCAGGTAATAAATAATGAAACTGAAAAACAAAGCCGATGTCTTGATTCCTCAAGTTTGAAAGTTCTGTTTTATCAAGTGCTTTCACAACTTTTCCGGCTATAAATAGATTTCCTGAATCATAAGTATCCAAAGTACCAAGGATATTTAAAGCCGTTGATTTACCTGACCCAGAATCCCCCATAATTGTAATTATTTGCTTTTCTTCTAAAAGAATTGAGAAATCTTTTAAGACATTTAACTTTTTATTTCCATTCAAGTAAGATTTATTTAGACCCTGTGCTTCTAAAATTATTTTGCCCATTGTAATGCCTTTATTACCTTTATTTTAGATATTCTTTTTCCGGTTAAATATGAAGATAAGAAAATAAAACTAAATGATAAAAATGTTATTACAAAAAAATCAGAAAAAGAAATTATCATTGGTAATGAATCTATAAAATAGATGTTAGATGGAATCTTAATTATTGAAAAAGTATTTTGTATTAAAACTAATACAATACCCATTGCTAACCCAAATATTGCACCTCTTCCTGCTCTTTCAAAACCGCATCGAACAATAATTTTTATTATTGATTTTTTAGTTGCTCCCATGGATCTAAGGATGGCTATTTCTTTTATCTTTTCATATGAAATTAAAGTTAGAGAAGTAGCTAAATTAAAAGTTGAAACTAAAAAAATTAAAGAAAGAACACATAATGTACCCACCCTTTCTATTTTCATCGCACTAACCAGAGATTTATTCAAATCTTTCCATGATAAGACTTCAAAAAGATCACCAGTTTTTTTAAAAACTTCAGCTTTAGCTTCTTTTATATTAGAATGTTCATTAATTCTAATATCTAAACCATCTATAGATTTTTTTCTACGAAAAAGATCATTTCCATCAGATAAAGTTAAAAAAACAAAGCGATCATCATAATCAAGAACCTTCGTTTGAAATATTCCTACAATTTTAAATTCTTTTTTGTAAGGAATACCAAAACCAAAACTCTGATCAAGTGGACTGAATAATAGTATTATATCGCCTAGATCTTTTCCAAGCCTGTAAGCTAAATCTTGACCAATTATTACTTCACCCGACTTCAAAACTGATCCTCGAATATTGAAATCATAGAATTGAGAAAAAATATTTTCATCAATTGCTTTAAAAGTGACTATTTTTTGATTATCAATCTCTTCAATTAGACCTTTTCTCTCCATAAATGGCATTACTTTAGTTACATGCTCTATACTCTTAATCTCTTCAATATTTTTAATTGAGCCTAAAATGCGAAGATCACCATCAAAACCTTTTAATTTGTTATGGACTAATTTTTCAAATCCATTCATTACAGATAACGAAATTATCATCGCAAAACATCCAACACTCATTCCAAGCATCGATAATACTCCCGAATACCAATTTTTATTTTTTGTATGGCTATAGAATCGCTTAGCTACTTTACGTTCCCAAATCATTCGTATTTTAAAACATCTGAAGGGTTAACTTTTTCAAGAATTTTGACAGGAAACCATGAAAAAATAATCGAAATGAATAAAATTATGATAATAATTAAAAAGAATAAAAATGGATCAAAAGAAAATGGTATTTCATCCATAAAATAGACTTCAGAAGAAATTTTTAAAAAATTAAATTCTTTTTGAATTAAGATTACAGTCGATGCTAAGCCCCCCCCAATTAATGTACCAACCAGTCCTATAAATCCACTCATCAACATAAAAATTTTTTTTAATTCATAGAATTTTATACCTTGAGATAGAAGAATACCAATCTGTCCAGTTTTTTCTTGAATAATCATTGTCAAGGCTGCCATTAAATTTATTATGCTAACGAGCGTGATTAAACCAAACATAATATAAGCAGGCCATTTCTGTACATTAATCCATTCAAATAGAAGCGCATGTCGGCTTTGCCAATTTTCGTAAAAATAAGGATAACTAACATCTCTCATTTGAATATTCAACTCTTTATTATTGATTATTATTCCTGAAATTTGATTTTCTTTTAGTCCGAAAATATTTTGCGCTGTAACTAAACTTGTATAAGCTAAAGTTTTGTCAAATTCTTGTAAACCTGAATGAAAAACTCCTTTAACAATTAATGACCTAATTGAATTAGTGGTATTTAGTTGATCTTGTCTTTGAAATAATTGAACAAATAATTTTTCTCCAATATTTATTCCTAAATTTTTCGCTAAAACATAACCTATTATAATTTCACCATCATTTAGATTATCAGTAAAATTAGTAGAAATTGATTTTGGTAATTTCTTTACACCTTCTATAATTATTCCATCAGCTCTTGATCCATTTCGGCCTAGAGCAATACCTCTAGCAAAAGGAGTAATTTCATTTTTATCAATATATTTTTTTATCTCTTTTAAAGGAAAATCATTAAGATTAAAAGGTTTTCCTAATATATTTTGAATTCTAGCTTCACCCTCAAAAGATGATAATTTTTCAGAAATAGAGATTTGAAAACCTTTTACTATGCTTATGGTTAATATCAAAGAAGCAACACCAATACTCAAGCCTCCTATTGCCAAAAAACTAGCGAAGCTTGAGAAGCTCCCTTTTTTTGTTGAAAAAACTAAGCGAAAGGCAAGATAAAGACTATTTAACAAATTTATTTTTGTTCAGGCCTTAAAGCAGGGAATAAGATAACATCTTTGATCCAACGATTCCCGGTTAATAACATAGTCAAACGATCTATACCAATTCCAACGCCACCAGTAGGTGGCATACCTGACTCCATTGCTTGAATGAAATCTTCATCTATTGGCTGTGCTTCGTCATCACCAAGTTCTTTTAATGTGGCCTGCTCTTCAAGTCTTTCTCTTTGATCTACAGGATCATTTAGTTCTGAAAAACTATTTGCAAACTCAGAGCCTCCAATAAAAAGTTCAAATCGTTCGACTATTTTATCATCTCCATTACGATGCTTTTTAGCTAGAGGAGAAATTGATTTAGGATAATCTATTACAAAAGTAGGATTTATTAATTTAGGTTCTACAAATTTACTCATTAATTGATCTAGCATCTGATTAGCATTACTCTTCTCATCTACTGCCAGGCCTTTTTCAAAACAGACAGATTTTAATTGATCATTTGTAAAATCTTTTAAATCGTGCCCTGTCTCTTCTTTTAAAAGTTCAAAGAAAGATTTCCTTGCAAATCGCTTAGATAAATCAAATTTATTATTATCCCATTCAATTGTAGTCGAACCTATTTTTTCGGATACGACTCTTATCATTTGTTCAACAAGGTCCATACAATCTTCATAGTCAGCGTAGGCCCAATAAAATTCAAGCATTGTAAACTCAGGATTATGATTTCTATCCATTCCTTCATTTCTAAAGTCTTTAGACATCTCATACACTCGATCAATTCCACCAATTACAAGCCTTTTCAGGTATAATTCATCAGCAATTCTCAGATATAAATCTTGGTTTAAAGAGTTATGATGCGTCATAAATGGTCTAGCATTTGCACCACCATATATTGGTTGTAGAATAGGAGTTTCAACTTCTAAAAAATCTTTTTCATCCAGAAAGAATCTAATTTCTCTTAATATTTTTGACCTTTTTATAAAAGTTTGCTTAACATTCGGATTAAGTATCAAATCCAAGTGCCTATTACGGTATCTTTGTTCTTTATCAGCGAATGCATCAAAGACTTCTCCATCTTTTTCTTTAACAATAGGAAGAGGCCTTATACTTTTAGATAAGATTGTTATCTCTTGTGCATTGATTGAAATCTCACCTGTTTTTGTGGTAAAAACCATGCCCGAGACACCAATATGATCTCCAATATCTAGAAGATTAAAGTGATCATAATATTTTTCACCAATATTATCTTTTTTAATAAATAGTTGTATACTGCCATCAATGTCACTTAATTGCGCAAAAGAGGCTTTGCCCATTTTTCTTATTGCCATTATTCTGCCAGCAACTTTAACGGTTTTACTTTCTAACTTTAAGTAATTTTCTTTTATGAATAGACTTTTATGAGTTGGTTTAAATCTGGATGGAAATGGATTAACTCCATCTTCTTTTAATTTATTTAATTTTTGAACTCTAAAATCTATAATTTGTTTTAAACTTTTGTTTTCTTCTGACATCATTATCCCTTCGTCATTTTTTAATTGTACTTAATAAATATGTTCTTATGAATAAATTTAATTCCCCGTCCATTACGGATTGGGTGTTACCATTTTCTTCTTTTGTCCTATGATCCTTAACCATCTGGTATGGATGGAAAACATATGAACGAATCTGGCTTCCCCAAGCTATATCCATTTTTTTATCTTCTAGGTCTTTATTTTTCTCTTTTTCTTTTTCTAACTCAACTTGAAATAGACGAGCTTTAAGAATTTTCATAGCCTGATTCTTATTTTTATGTTGAGATCTTTGATTTTGGCACTGAGAGACTATACCAGTGGGTAAATGGGTTATTCTAACAGCAGAGTCGGTTTTATTAACATGTTGACCTCCTGCACCACTTGCTCGATAAGTATCAATTCTTAAATCCGTAGGGTTAATATCTATTTCAATATTTTCTTCAACAGCAGGATATACATAAACAGATGCAAATGAAGTATGCCGCCTACTCGCGGAATCAAATGGAGAGATTCTAACCATTCGGTGCACGCCTGCTTCTGCTTTTGCCATTCCAAAGGCGTACTCACCTTTTAATTCAAAAGTAACGTCTTTAATTCCAGCTTCATCACCCGGTTGTAGATCTAAAACTTCTAATTTAAAATCTTCTTTTTCAGCCCATCTTGTATACATTCGAAACAACATCTGTGCCCAGTCTTGGCTTTCAGTACCTCCAGCACCAGGGTGTATAGCTACAATCGCATTTTGAAGGTCTTCTGGCTTTCCAAGAATTAATTTTATCTCAACATCATCAATAATTTTTTGGTAAAGATTTAATTCATTTTGAATTTCTAATACTTCAATACCACCTTCCTCTGCGAATTCAAATAAAATCTCTACATCATCATGCCTTTGTTTAAGATCTTTCCATAAAAAAATTTCTTTTTCTAATCTTGAAATCTGTTTTAGAATAATTGATGCATTTTCATTTATATTCCAAAATTTTGGTTTTGAAGATTCTTTTTTTAATTCATTTAGACGATCAAAGCTTTTATCAAGGTCAAAGATACCCCCTAATTTTAGAATCTTTTTTCTTTGCTTGATTAAATTGTTCTTTTAAATCACTAATTTCCATTTAAAAATTTACATTCCTAGATTTTATGGATAAATGAGAATTATAATATTATTATTCTCCTGATGAAATAAATAATCTCTCATTTAAATATCGTCGTAATTTCATTTCATCTATTTCTAAATTCGTAAATCGTCCATTTTCAGCCGTTGCAATTGCTCCTCTTTCTTCTGAGACAACGATTACAATAGAATCGGATTCTTCTGTAATACCAAGGGCAGCTCTATGCCTTGTACCCATTTCAGGTAAAATCATTGGACTTTCTGTTAATGGAAGTATACACCCAGCGGCTTCAAGTAAAGTATTTTGTATAATGACGGCACCATCATGCATTGGCGATGTTGGGTTGAATATTGACATTAATAAAGGCGCTGATACTTCAGCTTTCAATTGAATACCTGCTTCTTTATAAGATCTTAGTCCTGTTTCTCTTTGTATTACAATAATTGCACCCCACTTATTTTCGGACATTAATAAAGATGCCTCCACAATTGATTCTAATGATCGAGAGGTACTCATTCTAAATATTTTTTGGAAAAATCTTGTTTGTCCAATATATATCAAAAGCCTTCGAATTTCAGGTTGAAACAATATAACAAAGGCAACAACCCAAACAGTTTGGAATTGATTGAATAACCACGACATAGCACTTAGTCCAAATGAATTAAAGATAAAAGAGGATATCAGTAAAATAACTAGACCTATTAACATTTGCCCGGCTCTTGTCTCATGAAAGTATTGATATACCTTATAGAAAATCCAAGTAACTAATATTAAATCAAGAATATCAATTAAGGTTATAGTTAGAAAGCCTAGCTTGATAATTGTCAAGACATTGCCTTAATATTATCTACGATTATAGCGACTCGCTTCATTTGTAAAACATCATGTACTCTTACAATATTTGCACCATTAAATATGCTAACGGCAATAGCAGCAGCTGTTCCTTCTATTCTTTTATCTGGAGGCAAATTAAGAGTCGCTCCAATAAATGATTTCCTGCTTGGCCCAATTAGAATAGGATAACCTAATTTTCCGAACTCCTTTAATTTAGCTATCAACTCAAAATTATGATCAATTGTCTTCCCAAAACCAATTCCAGGATCAAGTATAATATTTTGAGATTTAATTTTATTGTGTTTAGCATACTTAATTTGATTTTTAAAAAAATTTGAAATTTCTAATATTATATCATTATAATAAGGGTTATCCTGCATATTTTGCGGCGTTCCTTTTAAGTGCATGATTATAATTGGAACATTTAGACTCGCAACAACTGCAGCCATCTGTTGATCCATCATTAATCCGCTAATATCATTTACAATATTAGCTCCATTTTGGACGGCTTTCTTTGCAACTTCAGCTTTATATGTATCAATTGAAATAATAATATCTTTATAAGATTTTCTAATTTCTTTGATAATAGGAAGAACTCTATCTAACTCTTCATCTACTGTTAGTGGTTCGGCTCCGGGACGAGTTGATTCTCCTCCAATATCTATAATATCAGAGCCTTCATCTATTAAAATTTTCGCATGTTTAATAGCATTTTTAATTGAAAAAAACTTACCTCCGTCACTAAAGGAGTCTGGCGTTATGTTTAGAACCCCCATGATTAGTGTTTTATTATTGTGGCTTATGCACCAGTCTTTAAAATTTTTAGGTGTAATTTTTTTAACCAATTCTAGATTATTTTTTTAAGTTTTAGTTTGTATTTCTTTTTTTTTATCCACAGATTTAGAATTTTTTATTAATTTCATAGTATTTATTTTTTTCTCATCACCAAGAGGTGCATTAATTACTTTTTGTTTTGCTCTGCGATGAGGTTTTGGTTTTCGTTGTCCATTAAGAGGACGAGTTAATTTTTCACCTTTTAAAATCACTTTTAAATCTTTTGAATCA
>Ga0114994_10000724_pt1 | contig 22720 bp, 13 predicted proteins | sample ArcticOcean_MG_C_9_FD_87043 | JGI IMG/M metagenome (GOLD analysis project Ga0114994, IMG submission 87043) | Marine microbial communities from western Arctic Ocean - ArcticOcean_MG_CB2_152 | ecosystem: Environmental > Aquatic > Marine > Oceanic | place: Arctic Ocean: Canada Basin | collected...
AAACAAACGATCGCGCCAAGGTCCATGGTGATGGTACCGGCCCTGGTAGTCCCAGGTCCAGGTCTTGTGCCCGAATTACCGAGATCGAGGGGTCGCGCAGTCGCCGAGCCGCGCGGAGTATACAGAACGGGTAATCTTATGCAAGAGTTGTTCGGGCGGTTTGGATGGACCGTCCCAGGACCGAAGCGCCTGAAACGCAAATTTATTCTATAACTCACCGGTCTGGGGCCTTTTTGGAGGTCCGTCTACGTACCGTTGTCCGCGGAGAACGCGCAAGTCGGTCGATCGTGAATAGTACAACGGCAGCACGGTCCCTCGGGGTAGTGGAGTCGCTGATACTCGCTGGTCTAGGTCTCGTGCCCATCTTTGTACAAACGCAGGGTCGCGAAGTCGTCGAACCGCGCGGAGCTTATGGGACACCTAACATACCTCAGTAATCGTTCTGGTGGATTGTATGGCCTCTACCACTATCAAAGGGATGTAAACACACCTAACGAAGGGAAGTGTCTAGTAGAATTCTTTTCCCGCCCTCCGAGCGCGGGCTATCGGCTCCAGTTCCGTCGGATATGCATGAAACCTAGGCCGAAGTACTTATAATGTATTAACTGAATAGTGGATGGCGGCGTCAATCGCTGGTGTACTTTGGCAAGCCGCAAGACTCATCCGCGAATGTCTCAAGATTTCCGGGAGCCGCGCGTATACGTTCTTCGGCCGCTACGCTTGAACATTTGGTCTCACTGACCGATTATGGTGCTAACTTAATTTGGGCGTTCATTTATTTTACGCTACCTACCCGGGAAGGTACCAGAGCCCATTTTTTTGCCTTCGGGCAGCCGCGGGAATTTCAAAACAATGTTCATTTCCGACGGGCATGTGTTGTTAGACATTCTACCAATACAACCTAATTACGCTGACCGCCCGGCCGCAAGTATAGCCCATCTTCGGGTGATCGCTGCGGCCCGTGTTGGAAAACCCGTTTATGCCTTATTTCCTCCGGGTCCCTACTCCTCCGGCTAGTGATCCCTAGGCCCCCTAGCCGCAAGACTGGTGGCCCCAAACGAAAGGTACAAATCCGCCTATACACGAAAAGAAAACAATTCTCCATCTCGCACGCGCTCTCCTGCCAGGCAGCGCATCGCTCACCACACATATTTGTATCGCTACGCTGCGCTGCGACGCCATCGACGCGCACCAATGGGCATCAATGTCCGGGCTGCCCTAGCCGACGCGAAGGCGATGGGCATGCCCACCCTTGATCTGGACTGGTTCAGTGGCGAGCAAACGGCAGCGCCGTCATCTAATGCGGTGCTCACGCCGGCACAAGTAGCCGCCGTCGCGCCGCTCGTGCGCGTGACCGCGGCCTACATTGTGATGTACTACGTTTTTTGTTTCTTCCAGTCGTGGTCGAAGCTGTACTTGAGGCGGACGCTGCCCCCGGGCGCGGACGGGAAGAAGCAGTCCCTCGTGCAGCTCAAGTACGGCGGCTACGGGTCGCGGGCGACGCGGGGGCTGCGTTTGCTCGGCGATCGGACTTTTCTGAACACGGTCGAGCAGGCGCCGCCCTTTTTAGTGGCGTTGTGGGCGTGTGGCCTGCTGGCGGACGTCGAAGTAGCGGCGCTGTGCGGGAAGTACTACATCTTCTTCCGGTGCTTGTACCCCTTCTGCTTTGGGAAAAGCATTCCACTGATGCTGTTGTCGACGGTGCCGTGCTACAATCTGATTTGGTACATGTTGTGGCGGGCGGTGGTTGCTTGTGCTTGAGTAAAATGCATATAGTATATAAATTATCATTATTATTACGTGGGCGGCCCGAACACAATAGGCGCCAGGCCGCGCGCCGACCGGTACTTTCTAACAACCGAGCCGACCGCCGCCGTCGGGAGCAGGACGGCGACCGTTAGCGCCTCCGAGAGCGCCCGGAGCAATCTGTGCCGGCCGCCGTACGTCAACAGGAAACACGCGCTCCGCAGCGGCGTGAGCAGGTAGTTCAGGTTGCGGCGGTAGAGTGTGATCGACACGACGCCATGCGCGCCGGCCACCACGCGGAGCAATCGCGACGGATCGACGCGCGGCCGCTTCGATAATTCGTCGGCGTACTTGACCAGGCCCAGCTCGCGCGCGCCCTCCTCGATGATGCCCAGGTAGCGCGCACTCGGCACCGCGTCGCTCTTCAGGGCGGCCCAGGCCGAGACCTTGCACGTGATCGCGTCGACGTCTTGCCCGCTCGCGTCGCTCACGGTCACAACAACCTCTTGGTACGGCGTCGGTTTCATGGAGCCTCCTTCGCTCCGCCAAAGGGCCTCGTACGCCTCACGGCTCATCTCGTAGACGCAGCCCGGGCACTCCTGCCCTTGGCTCGGCTCGATGCCGGCCATCGCGGGCTCCAGCGGCGGGAAGCCTCGCATGTTAAACGCTAATCTTTGATTGAGGGCCACGGCCGGCCAGCGCCGCTCGTACGACACCGCCGACGAGTCCTTACCGCGCGAGCCCATCTTTGAGGAGGCAAGGTTGCTGCCGAAGGCGAAGTAGCGGACAAGGCCATTTGCGTCGATGACTGAGGCCGGGAGGGGGCGCATTGTTGTTATGGTTGTTGTCGATGTGGTAATCGCGGCGGCGGCGTGGATGAGTAGGATAGCTGTGCTGCGCATTGCGGGCAAAGCTAACGAAGTAGTCGACGGGCCGCGGGTTTGAGGAGTAGAAATGATGGTTTTGCTGCTGAAAGCCGGCACAAAGCTTCATCAGTAGTTTCTGTAACGGCTCCGCAATTTTTTTTGATCTATCGCTGCCTGGCGACAAGCTGGGGGCGATTGCGTGCAGGCCGATTAACCGCAGGCGTTGTGCTGCGCCTTGTGGCGCGGTTTGCGCCTCTTTTTCGGGCTGTGGGATGATAATGGAGGTCGTAGGCCCTGCGCGGCGGGCTGGCTCGGCTGCCAGCTGCTGGCGCCGTGTTTTGCGCGCGCGTCTCTGGACGTGCGGGTTGCCTGTTTTTTATGTCGGCTTCTTATAGGCCTGCCAAAACAAAAATGACCAGCCCCGTGACCATCAGGACCAATGCTTTCGAGCGACCTCCTCACCTACTAGCTGAACGCGGATCAATGCATTACATACGACGCCTTCCGAAAGGTGCGGGAACCCGCCTCACTTCATCTTGGCACATTGATAAAGTTCGGGTTTTACACAACGATTGATCCAGCCGAGGCGAGTAATCGAGCACGCTAAATCACCCCATGTCTCGTCGAGGAGAACACGTCGTTTGATGTGCCGTGCAGAAACTAGCAAGGAAGGAGGAAACTCGAGAGGGGTGGGACACCCCAAAATTTTTGCTCGGCGAACGACAAATGCGCCAAGACGAGCGCGTTGGTGGAATCTTTATGGAGACTGGTCAAATGCATCCAGGGGCGTTGTATACCACCGCGCTAATCGCCCCGGTTGCCTTAGACGCGCAACGAAGTCATACCAAAATAAATTACGCCGCCACAAACCCCGCCGGCACGTGCCGCGCGTGCTCCCGCTTGCCCGGGTCCCCGACCGGGTGCCCGTGGCACACCACCTCCCCCTCCACGTCCAAGACGCACAGGTGGCCGTGGCCCAGGGACACCTGCTCCAGCGTCCGGCCCCTGAACGCGTTCTTCTCGCGCGTGTCAAACACGTGCGAGGCGGCCCCGAAGCACTCCGCGTGCGACCCGCCGTCGGCGATGGCGCACGTCAGCTTGGAGCCGCAGGCCACCTGCTCCCAGGGGCCCTCCCGGTGCTCCGGCGCCTGCCCCTTGCGCGAATCGCCCCAGCACTTCAAATCGCGGCCGCTGAGCCTGCGTGTCGCGTGATCGATGGCGTGCGAGTGGGGTCCTTTGAAACGCGGCGAACGCGCGTCAGCCCGCACGCGTGCTCGACGACGTTGGACACCGCGATCTGGAGGAACTGGACGCCGTCCGGCGGCGTGCTCTGGCCCTTTTTGTCACTACCCCAGCACTCGACGAGGCCGGACGGCCGCAGGCCGCAGGAGAAGGCGTTGCCCGCGGCGACCTGCACGAAGCGGCCCTTGGGCGGCTTGGTGCAGCCCGTGTCGTGGTCCTCGCCCCAGCACTTGACCTGGCCGTCCTTGCGCAGGCCGCACGTGTGCACCGCGCCGCAGGAGACCTGCTGGTAGAGGCCCGGCGGCTCGAAGCGCGCCGGCCGCGGGCCGCCCCAGCACACCAATTTTTCTTCCAAGGTGATGCCGCACGAGTGGAAGTGGCCGCTTGAGAGTTGGATGAAGGTGAGCTCCACCGGTGTTCTCGAAACGGCGCCCATCGTGTCCTCGCCCCAGCAGTGGGCGATGCCGCCGAAGGGCGCCGAGGACTGGCGCAGCGCGCACGTGTGGTGGTGGCCGGCCGCGACCGTGCTCCCGGCGGGGTCCCGGTGGAAGCCCGGCGGCGGGTGGTTCACGAGGTCGAAGATGGAGGGCGCCTCCTCCTCCTCCGCGGCGGGCTCCTCTTCTGTTGGATCCTCCGCCGCGTTCGCTATTATTTTTTCTTCGAGCTTCGCGACTCGCTCCTCGACGAGCTTCTTCGCGCGCTCTTCCACCGATTCCGGCTTTTCGCTACTACCAAACGCCTTGGAGAAGAAGGACGCCGGTTCTTCCGGTGCCGCGACGGGCGGCGCCTTCTTCGCGCCGGTCCCAAAAAAGGAGAGCTTCGACGGCGGCGCCGCGTCGTCCGGGGCGGCGGGCGCTTCCTTCTTCGAACCGCCCCCGAAGAAGGAGAGCTTCGACGGCGGCGCGTCCTCGGCGGCTTTTACCAGCAGCAGAGGGAGCAGCAGCCACCAGGGCCTCCGCACACCGGTGCGACGCATCTGTCGCGGCGCTCACGTCACTTGTTGTTATTTATGTGGCGGGCTGCCCTCGCTTGCGTGCGAAAGCCGTGCGTTCCCGGAGGGCCAGTGGAGCTGCCAGTGTGGGCTGCATGAAAAGTGATCAGTGTTGCCAAGACATTATTTTTTTACTGCTCGCCGGGGCCGAGAGCACGCGTGGCGCGAGTCGTGGCGACGAGGCGCCCGGGCGAGTCACTAAAGCCATGAACACGGGTTTCTCGAGCAACCTGCGCAACAATTTCTACAGATTGTCAAGCGAACAGCAGGGAGTGAGCAGTTTCACGTAACAGGAACAACGACATAGTAGCGATGGATTTCTTCAAAACTGTAAGCGTGCAGCGCCGGCAACTACCTTTTAACCAGTCCATACAGCTGTGGACCATTGCTAGCCGACGCGACCAGCCGTCGCAACGCAACGCCTCAGCCGTCGTCGCGGCCACGCGCGACCGACGTGCGCTCACGGTCGCTTTCACGCAGGTCCAGGACGCCATGGGCGAGGCCGCGCGCGTGGCCAACCAAAGGATCGACACCGCCAACCGCGGCAAAAAGATGCTCGACGAGGGCGGGCCCGACGTCGAGCTGAAGCTGCGGTGCAAGCGCCAGTGCCGCAAGACGGTCGAGGACGACGCGAAGAACGTGCGAGCCCTAGATCAGTTGTCGCGGGATTATGACGACGCGATTTCCAAAATCAAGGCGTCGCTCACGACGGACGCGCTGCAGCCGGAGGAGAAGTACGACTTCGAGCAGCTGGTCGGGCTGTACGAGGAGCGGAAGGCGGCTTGCGAAGCCGCCGCGAGTGCTTTGATGAACCTGCCGCCCCCTTCGCCCTTCATCTCCCAGGAGGAGGAGGACGCCATTCGGATGCTCGCGGTGCGCGACAAGATGCAGGTGGCGCAGCGGGAGGCCTCCAATTTAGCGGCCGACGCGTCGGCGGCGGCGCGCGGGGCGACGAGCTGAGCTCTCGGGCAGTGAGTGTAAGTGTGGCTAAGGATAGATTAAAATCAAGTTAGCACCCAAGACCGCAGGGACGAGTCACCGGTGACTCCGCCGCCGCCCCCGCTTGTTCGTCTGGAAGCACCGCGCGAAGACGACGAAGGCGTCGTGGAAGGCGTCGTGGCGCGGCGGGTCCACGCTGACCGCGTTGATCAGGTCCCCCGCGATCTCCGTCGACGCGAAGTTCGCCGTGATGACCTCCAACGAAGCCCCGCACCAGCGCGCGAACAGCTCGGGCGGGCAGAACAGGCGCAGCTTCCACAGGCACCCTAGGAGACTCCCCCGGCCCTCCTCGAGGAACTGGGCCGGCAGGTCGCCGGACAACGCGGCGAGGAGTCCATCAACTAAAGCTCGCCCGGTGTCCTGCTCCACCAGCAACCGCCGGACGGCCTGCGCCGCGGCCCTTGCTAAATCGACCTCCTCCTGGCTCTGCGGCGCGTCCTTGGCTTCTAGAGGCCCGTCGGCTCGTAGTGCTGGTGGTAAGGGATCCCCCGACTTTTTTATGGCCAGCACCGCCGCCGCCGCCGCCTCGCCGCAGAAGTGCAAAATCCCCCGCAACGCCTCGCGGTGCTCCACCCGCAAACCCACCGACGCCGACTGGAGGATGTGCCCCAGCAACGGACTTCCAAGCAGACTCCCCGGGCAGTAGTCCAAGAAGCGCGACGCGAAGTAAAAATACTCCTCCACCAGGTCCGGGTGCTCCGCAAAGGCCTGGGGCGACTGGAGCAAGCTCAAACACGCCTGACTGACCTGGGTCACCATGGCCAGCAATTTGGGCACCATCCGCGCCTCGTCGCCGAACTCCGTAATCGTGATACTACAGCAGTACACAAACGAACTCAGAGGAGCGGACTGGCCCGCGCCCTGGGACACGCCCTGTTCCAGCGCCTTGATGAGGTGGGCCATCATCTTATCGAGCATGGGCTCGAAGTGCTTCCTACAAGAACGCATGGCGTGCTTGTAGCACCGGCACAGCTTCTCGATCACGAGGTGGGACGCTTGCAATCGACCGGTGATGACCTCGAAGACGGGCCACAACTTGGCGAAGACTTCCAGGACCGGGTGCGGCCGTCGTAGTAGTTCCGGAGGTGGGCCGTGTAACAGTTCTGGCCGCGGGCAGGCGCACCGCATCACCGCGGTCAGTCGATCTAACTCGCGAGCGACCGCCTTGGGGTCCACGTGTTCTGTCTGGGCTAATATTGCCAAGGCGTCCGCGGGCGGCTGCGCCAAGGTCTGGGTGCCCCGCACTACATCTTCGTACGTGGACGCGGCCGCGACGACCGCGCCTAGACCTTCTAGGACACTGAGCTCGTCCTTGAGCGGGACCTGGTTCGCTATTTGATCTCTCACTTGCACGAAGTTCGCGGCGGCTAACTCAACAGCGCAGCGGTGGCACAATTGGGTAATGGCCTTGGCCGCGCGGCTCGCTCTGGGCTCCCGCCGCCCGCCCGGCACCTGCGTCTCCGCCGAGAGCTCCTCCAGCAAGAACTGGACGCAGGGCTGCAACGAGGCCGGGTGCCGCTTCAGCCACTTCGCGTAGGCACCGATTAAAACGGCGCTCTGGCGGCGCGCCCGCCGCCAGTCGGCCGGCAACGTATAGACCAACTGGAGAGCCGGCGCCACGATGCTTTCGTCGGAGTGGCCCACGTAGTCCGCCACGCCCCGCAACGCGAACAGGCAGCTCTCGACGCCGTCGCACGTGGCCGTCGCAGGTGCGGCCGCAACTTTCAACTCCTCGGCAATGGCCTCCAACACAGCCTGGTTGCCCACGACGCAGCAGCAGTCGCCCAGGGCGTCGAACAAGTCTTGGCGGTGCGCCTCGTAGTCGTCGGCGTCGGCGTCGGCGTCGTCCGCGGTGGCGTCGACGTCATTTTCCGTCCGCGCGGATAAGCGCACGCATAAGCGCGCGAGGCGCACGTAGGTGCCCTTGAGCAGTTGTCGCAACTTCTGCTGCGTCTCCTGGTTCTCTAATTTAGAAATGGCCTTGGCCAGGTGGTACCAGAAGCGAAAGGGCACTTGGGAGACCTTTCTAGAGGGGAATTCGGTACACGCCATTAGTACTTCTGTAATAGAGACCTGGTTGCAGTCCCGCTCCGACGCGATCATGGGCAAGTAGGCCTCGCCCATCTCGCAGAAGAGGCGGGTGATGCCCAGGCCCTCGTCGTCGTCCTCAGTTTGCTTGGCTCGCTCCAGTCGAGGGGCGAGGGCCATGATCTTCGGGGCTACTAGTCCTATGAGAGGAGCGCAGCGCGGGTCCCTACAATCAAACCGTCTCAATGACTCGACGACCACATCCGTCGCCACCTCGAAGAGCTTCGGGTGGTCCAAGGCGTCAAAAGCGCCTGCAAACAACGGCGACGCCGCGAGCTTCTCGGGCGGGATGTCGCAGAAACTAATCCAGGCGCTCAGGCACTCGAAGGCCGCTACCGTTAGTCTATCTGCCCCTTGGGGGCTCGCCTGTCGCGCGGTCCCCGACGCCCACGCCACGAGGGAGGTTAGAACATCTAAAACACCGGCCGAGGCATCCCTTAAATAGCGGTTGAAGTGCTCCCTTCGTGATAAGGGTACGTTGAATTGTTTGGAGAAGCACTGCTCGGGGAGAGCCGCGAGGAGTTCGACCGCCACACTCCGCGTTCTACACGCTTTTTCAATATCGGTGTCGTCCCCCTGCAGCGACTGCTGCACGTGGGGCAGGGCGCCCACCCAGGAGGTCGACACGGCGAGAGCGGCGACGGCCAAACTGAGTTTTTTCGTCACGGCGATGGGCACGCCCTGGGCCGACCATGTGTCCAGATGACCCAGCGCGGCCTGGCGCAAGGCGGAGGCCTGGTCTCCCGAGAGTTCGTGTAAATCGCCGGACACCTTGCAATGGAGCGTCATGGACGCAAACGTCACGGCGTGGGGCGAGACCGCGTCGGCCGAGAGGTCGGGCGGCCGCGGCGCGAAGGGCGTGCGGCCGCCCAGGATGGCGTCGGCCAGGGCCCAGGACTCGGGGCCCCGCTGGATCTTCTGGAGGAAGTGGTCCGCTCGTCGTCGCGCGGCGTCGTCCGTGCCGAGGTAGAGGTTCCGCAGGTTCTCGGCGAGGAACTGCACGAGTTCCGGCGTCGCGGCCATGGCGCTTATCTTGCGGACGCGTCCGCTGCTGCGGCAGGCTGGTGCTAAGTGCTGCCGCCGGCTTCCGGCTTTTGCTGACTGTCGCGCCTCCGCTGCTGCGGTAGGCTGTGATTTAGAGTGCTGCCGGCTTTCTGCCTTTTTGCCGAGTGATGCGCGTTAGCAACCACTAGTTGTGGTATTGCGTGCGCGTCGATCGACCGCTGTTGGTGCAGGTGTCGCTGAAGCCGAGCTTCAGACGCGTTTGGCTCGTTTTACGGCGGCGGCCGCGAGCGCAACCCGAACCAACTGGGTATGGAAAACCCGTAAGATAGTGCCCGGCGAAATTGAGAGGTGCCCCCTGCCAGGATGCGTAGCCAGAGCCACACGAGTGGTCCTCTGCGGTCCCGGTGGAGGAAAAAAAATTTGCTGATGCGCCTGCATTTGATGAGCCGACGAAAGAAATTGTGCTAGACGAGCGATTAGCGCCCTGACTGAACGCCCCCACGCCTCACGCGCTACACAAATCAGAGTGAGTGTGGACGCGGAACGGCACCGCCCCCTTTACCGTGGCAGAGGACCCGTGCAGGGCAAGGCCAGACGGTCCCAACCACCACCGCCCGCCCCCGCGCCGCCGCGCGGCCGCGCCGAACGTTGAACCATGCCCCGCCACGGCATGGGCTTCCCGCGCCAGGCGAGCGGGCTCGTCCACGGCGTCGCGCACGGCGTGCGGAACGCCTTCAAGTCGCGCGCCGAGCTCCAGCGGGACGCCGATAGAAGGCGCGTCGACGCCTGCATCGAAGAGTTGCTCAGCGTCGTGGACGCCCAGTACTCATAACCCAGCGTCTCTTGTACAAGAATACCTTTCACCTTACATCATATAGGCCCTGGCGGCGGGCGCGCCAGTCGAGCGGGCTCATCCACGGCGTCGACGGCGTCGCGCGTCGACGGCGCGCTTTCGCCGCGCACTAATCGCCGCAATCTCACAATGACGAAGTCGCGGGAGACGAGGATCGCGAGCATAACGACAGCCACGGCCCACCAGCCCTCCGCGGGCACTGACGTGAACGTCTCCGCTAGTGCGGCCGCGGCTGAGGGCCTCGACGGCTCCGGCTCCGGCTCAGGCGGCGCTTCTGAGAAGACAGATTTTATCTTCGAGGGTCGTCGTCTGACTCGTCTCGTCTGGCGCACGCGTCCGCGTAATCTGGTCAGCGATTGTTGTCGCTTCCTTGCGGTGGAGAGTCGACAGTTAACCTATCGCCGCGCGGTATCGCAGACGCGTTCGCTGCTTTATGAGCTAGCTGATTTGACTATATGTCTCTTGTGGTTTTTGTTTGAGCCACCTGTGGCGGCGCACAGACCAGACCCCCGTATGGTAGGAAGACGTCCGATGAGATGATTTCTGGGCGCGATGTCCAGGCACCGTTCCAGTTTGCTCTCTGAGCCGCAGCTAAAACGCCCTGAAAAAAACCCGTTTTAACAGGCCAAACTCCCGCCCCCTTAGCCCTAAGGCCTTGGGCCACGAACGCCAGGGCAACTAGAAGGGGGAAATGATTCAATTCACAACAGTAATTATTCATCGGCACAGCAACAACGCCGCCCCGGGTGGGTACTAGCCCTCCGAGTCCAGGCGCTTCGTCGCGATGACGGCGTGCGCGGCCGCCCGGAAGCGGCCCTTCGTCGGCGTGCTGGCGCTGGTCGTTGAGCGCCGGTGCTTCTCGAGGGGCATCCGGAACGGCGCCTCGGCGCTCCCGCACGTTTGGGCGGCGCGGGCGCACCGCTGCACGTTCTCGCTCAGGATGGCCTTGCGCTTGCGGCACTGCGGGTGCCGCCGCAGGATCGCCTCGACGACCAGGGGCGCGTCCTCGCCGAATAAAGCGCACAAATCCTCCACCACGTGATCGTCCAAATCACCGGGCGGCGACGCCGAGAGCGCATCGGCCAGGGTCCGCATGACGCCCGTCCGCGCCATGACGCTCTCCGGCGTCCGGAGGTTGGCCGAGGCCAGGTCGTCGTCCTGCGTGAACTTCGGGAGGAAGTAACTGAGAAGTCTATTTTGGTCCCGCAACACGAGCATCGCGGCCTGGTCGCCGTCCCGGAAGGCGTGGTCCCGCGACGACCGCAGGAACCGGTCCACATAGGCCTGGACCAAATTATCGAACGCCGCCCGCACGGCCTTGGCGTACAAATAAGACGGGAGCCAGCAGCGAAAGTCCTGCAGGTAGTCGTCGACCGTCTCCGTGGCCACGTCGATGGCGTCCGCCTTGGTCTCGTCGGCCTCCCACGGGTCCCCGAACAGGGCGTGTTCACTATCCGGCGCAAAGATGGCGTCCCTTAGGTCGCAGAGGGGCGCTTGACTTGCCGCGCGGCAGCACGCGACGGCCGCCTCCGCGTAGTCGCTCACGACCTGGTCCTTCACGGCCTCCACCGAGGCCAATGCCGGCCCTTCTAGCGGCTTCGCCCCTTCTCGCGTCCTCTGCTTCAAACCCTCGATCAGCGTCTCGCAGCGCTCCTGGACCCTTAATCCATCATTAGCCACGGCGCACAGCGCCTCGACTTCTAGAGAGGGCGGCTTGCGACTGTCCACATCATAACTCCCCAGGGAGCTCTTCCGGACGTTCTTGGCCGGTCGCAACTCGTCTTCACTCGAACTCTCCTTCGCGTCCTCCCTGGACGGGCGCGACGCATGGGCCGTGGCGATATACGCGTCGACGGCTTCAGAACACGCCGCGGCGCGCTCCAAGGATCGCCGCGCATCGCCTCTTAGTTCCTCCAGGCACCGTAGCACCACGGTCGCGACGTGCTGGCCGCCGTCGTCGGTCTCCGCCTTCTGGGAGTGCTCCCGCGCGATGGAGACCTGCAGCCCCACGATCTGGAACATGTCCTCCGGCCGCGTGGTCACGGGCCGCCCTCTCACGTCCTGGCGCGGCTCGGCCTTCCGCGCTCGGATCTGGCCGAACCAGCCCTCGACCTGGTCGCCCACGCGCGCCAGGTACTGGGCCATGAGCGTCTCCGACGCCTCCGTAAATAATGAAGAGGGCCCCCGGAAGGTCAAAGGCGGCGTCTCGTCGTCGTCGTCGGAGAAGGCCGCGTCGTCCGTGTTCACGGGGTCGACCTCGTCCACCAGCGCGTTGTAGGCCCGCAACCACTCGTAGACGCGCATGAGCTCGGCCACTTCCAAATCGCCCTCCCGGGCCCAGAAGGGCGAGAGCTGGCCCGCGACGTGCGCTTCAATGGCCGCCCGGTAGACCCGCACGAGGGGCCACGTCGGCGGCACGCAGGGCCTCAATGTTTTGTGGGCTCCCCTTAAATCCTCTAAACACGCCGTCGCCGCGCCCAGCGTCGCCTCGACCCGCGATTTTCCTTCGTCCACGAGGCGCATCTGCGTCTCCGCGTACACGCGGATGCACCGCCGGCGCGCGCCCCGGAAGAGACGTGATAGCGCGTCCGCCCGGGCGAGCGTCCCCGTCAGCGAATGCTTTAAACGCTCCAGCGCGTCGGCCGGCGCTTCTCCGCTTCGAGTCGCGTCCTCGAGCGCCGTCGGGACCAGCGTCGTCCGCCTTAACCGCGCATGCAACTCGACGACGCGCGCCGCGGCGACGACGTGGTGGGGCTCCCCGTTCAACGCGTGCTCCAGGGCGCTGTCGCCGTCCAGCGGTTGTCGGGCGGCCTCAAAGACGTCGTGCGCCAGCTCCGCCACCGCCGCTACTCTAGTAGATAGGGTCCGCGACAGCGCCGCGAGCTCCTCCAGGCCGTAGTCCTGGCCCGTCGACGACTCGCCCGAGGCCTCTCGTTGTCTAGCTAGGTCCGTCTCGATGGACACCCGTCGTTGGAGCGCCGCCCGCCACAGCTCCAGCTCCATGGCTTTTTTGTAGCAGGGCACCAGGGACTGCGGGAAGTTCGCCTGGAGGTCGGCGCGCAGGGACGCGCAGCGCTCCGGGATCTGGGCGTAGACGTCGAGCTGCGTGAGCAACGCCGCGAGATTGCACGCCGCGAGCCGGGCGTCCTCCAGCTCGGCCCGGGGGAACTGCTCGAGCTCCGCGCGCGCCGCGGCCGCGTTCTCCGTCAGCGACTCGAAGGTCGCGTCCATGGCGCGGCAGACCGTTGCCGTCTTTTCCAGGGCGGCGGCGCCGCGGGCCACGGACCGCCGTTTGGCTTCCAGCGCCTCCGCGCATCGTTGCGACGCCTTCTCCCTCTTAGCTTCGTACTCGCGGCTCAACGCGTCGATCGCGGCTAAGGTCAGGTCGCCGCGCGGGCCCCGGGCCTTCCTGATCGCGTCCCTCGCTCGTTCGCGCGCCCGTTCCGCGAGCGCCGCGACCCTATCGCGCGTCGACTGCGGCACGTCGTCCTCATCGTCCGTGGCCGGGGAGAACGGCGTTTGTGGTGACTGATCCCGCCTCGGCGGCGAGGCGGATCGCCTTCGGGGCGACGCTCTCCGCCGCGGCGCTCGCGGCGGGTCCGCGGCCCGCGGCGCCTCTGCGCGCCCGCTCGACCGTCTTCTACGCTCAATGCGCGCGCGGAGCGAGTCGGACAAGTCGACGCCCTCGGTTGCCTGCGCCAGCCGCTCGACGCGTTCTGGCAGTGGTGCGTCTCGCGCGCTGCGGTCTCGCCGTTCCGCGGCACTCGGCCGGCGTTCCGGTGCCGCTCGTGCGCTCGGCCGGCGTTCCGGCACCGCTCGTGCGCTCGGCCGGCGTTCTGGCACCGCTGTGGCGCTCGGCCGGCGTTCCGGTACCGCTCGTGCGCTCGGCCGGCGTTCCGGTACCGCTCGTGCGCTCGGCCGGCGTTCCGGCACCGCTCGTGCGCTCGGCCGGCGTTCTGGCACCGCTGTGGCGCTCGGCCGGCGTTCCGGCACTGCTCGCGCGCTCGGCCGGCGTTCCGGAACCGCAGCGGCGCTTGGTCGGCGTTCTGGCACGGCTGCGCTCCGGCGCGAGGGTCCGGGATCCGGCGGCCGTGCTTGGCGCTCGCGTGGCGCCGGCGCAGGCAGTGGTGCGACCGGTTCTCGAGGCGCTGGCGCCCTAGCCGCAGCGGCTTCCTCAGCCTCGCGGCGCGCCTTTCGTGCCTTGCGGGCGGCTATTCTATCAGCAAGCGAACTCATCGCATGCAGCGGTCGCGAGCAGTTATGGGTTCATGGATTTAAGCGCCCATAATGACACACTTTTGCGCGCGGGTTTCTTACAGTTTTTTTTGACGGGTTTACTCGGCCGCGGAGAACTCCGGAGTTGCCGCACACACTAGAGTTATTTCACTCCGTAGACACCATGTTCCTCACAAACTGCGCCGCGTTTGCCGCCCCACTGGACCTCGATCACAACCCAAGGTGTATGAGGTGCAAAACCAGATACTGCAACGCCACATGCCAACACGACCACTGGCGCCGCGGCCACAAGCAAGTCTGCAAAAAGATTCACCGCGGCGGCAACGCAGACAACACGAAAGGCCAGACGTGCTACATCTGTCTCGAGGCCGTCCATCCTCGCACGGGAGAAGGCCTCGTGCGCGGGTGCGTGTGTAGGGATCGGGATGGCGTCGCTTCCGGGACGACGGGCATCGCGCACGTGTCTTGCTTGGCGGAGCAGGCGAAGATTTTGATGGAGCAGGCTGAGGAGAATAATTCCGACCCGCCGTGGGGCCGTTGGCGCCAATTCGGCCTGTGCGAGCACAATTACCACGGCGTCGTGGGGTGTGCGATGGGATGGGCGAGCTTCAAGACTTATGTGAAACGAGGAGATCGCGATGGTTTTTATTACATGACTATGGAGCACATCGGTACGTCTCTGTCGGAGCTGGCTCGTCACGCAGAGGCAGTCCAAGTACTTGAGACGTGGCTAGCGATGACCAGGCGCAATAAAAGAGAGGCTTGTAGCAATGATAATCATATGCTAGCTACCGCTATGATTCCTCTGTCGAATTGCTATGCCAGGATGGGAAGACTCAAGGAGTGTCTGGCGTTGCAACGTGAAATTTATTCCTTCAGGCTGAAAAAAAAAGGAAAAGGCAACCATGAGACATATAGCTCGGCGGTAAACTTGGCGTCGACGCTGGTCAAACTTGGCCATTGCTCTGAGGCAAAGGCACTCCTGCGTGGCGAGATGGACCAAACCAAAATTGCTCGTAGGCACCAAGGCGAGATGGTCCATACCTCGATTCAGGCGGACTGGTTTTTGGGAATGGCCTTGGTGGGAGATACGGACGCTACGCTGGAAGAAATGCGCGAGGGAGTGGCGCTGTACGAGGGCACCATTCGGACGTCGGAACGCGTCTTGGGTCAAGATCACCCGATCAGCGCTGGACTCAGGTCTAGTTTAGAGGGCGCTCGAGGTATTTTGGCCCGGCGCGAGGCGGGCAGGCCTTTCAAGAACCCGCGTGCCGACGGGCCAGCACCTCTGTTCCGTAGCGACACAGAGGTTCGCGCAGCACAAGCAGCAATTAAGAAAACTAGCAAGTAACACCATAGTATACTTACGACGCCCAGGACTAGAACATCTTCAGGATGTCGTCGTTCGTCGACGACGGCGGCGCCGCCGGCGACGCAAAGACGTCGAACGGGTCCGCGGACGCAGCGGCCGACGGCGCCGGCGCCGCCTCCTCCTCCGACGAGCTCTCCTCCTCCTCGTCCGAGGACGCCGAGGACGCGCCGGCCGACGACGACTCCTCGTCCGATACGTCCGAGTCGGAGCCCGACGCCGAGTCCGAGTCGTCTGAATCAGAGTCCGAATCATCAGACCCGGAAGACGAAGACGAGGACTCCGTGGACGCCGCCTCGTCGTCGTTGCCGTAGAAGGCCCCGGGGTTGGCCGCGACCTCCTTGGAGGAGATGCCGGTCTGGCCCGCGCCGCTGCGGAAGACGTTGCCGTTGGGCGGGTTCCGCAGGGACGGCGAGGACGGCTCCGCGGCCCAGGGCTCCAGGGGCAGGTAGCCGTCGATCTCGTGGCCCATCATGGACGAGAGGGATCCGACCGTGAACTTCGGGACGCCCTCCGGTGCTACATCACCGTGGCGCGTCGACGGGGCTTTCTTCTCGCCGAGGATTAATGAGTGCTTGTTCGCCTTCAGGGTGCTTAACGCGACCTCGTCACTTTCCGAGCCCTCGACGCTGAGACCCAAAGTAGCGGTCAAATAGCGCCCCCGATCTCGCAGGTCGTGGTCCGTGTCGAAGCGCGCCAATTCGAGCACGTACTTCAATAAAGTGTCTAGATCAGAATTGTCCGGGAACGCGGTTGAACCTTTCACGCTCAGATTCAGGATCTGCTGCTTCACCTCGACGACTTCGCCGGAAAACCGCGCCGCCAACAAACGCACGGCGTCCGGCAATAAATCCGCGACGTCGTCCCGAAACTCGCCCAGCACCCAGCACGCCGACGCTCTTGCTGAAGCACCCTTGCCGGACGCCGTGGGCACGGGCGCGCCGCCCCTTCTGCCTTCGTCCTCCTCGACGGCCGGACCGGTGCTCAGGGCCCCCCTCGGCTTGGGCTTCAGGAGCATCTTCGCGACGCGCCGCACGACGTCTCTCCTTAAAATAATTGGCGTCTCCTCACTCGTGGGGGGTGTGCTTCCCGCACCCTGCTGGAGCAACTGCCGCGCGGCCACTAAGCACGACGACACGACGGCCGCGTCCTGGGGCCGGCACTCGTCCCTATCGTGCGTCCTCGCTAAGTCGAGCAACCCCCTGAGAACATCGTCGGCGCATTCGGGCCGCGCATCGGCGACACGCGCAGCGGCCGTCGCGGCATCACACACGAAGTCCTTCTCCGTGCCCCGGCAGTACGTCTGCAACTCCCTTAGAATCTCCTCGCACGAGTCCGGCGTCGCGAGGCCCACGAGGATCTCCAACTTGATGTCCCGGTTGAAGCGCGCGTCCGTGCCCTTGACGAAGAAGTCCCGCAGGAACGGCGCGAACATCTGCGGCCGCTCGCGGGCCATGACCGCAATGGACTTCAACACGACGTACTGGATCTCCGGCCGATTTCTCAGAATGCGCACTAACGCCCGTCCCAGAATTTCCCGTTCCTCGATGGACGGCGCGCCGCAGTGGTAGTGCAGGGAACACACCGCGAGGACCACGCCTGAATTTCTTGACTTGAGCAAAGGTAACGACGACGTTAAAGCCAACTTGTGGTCGTCCTCCAACTGGGGCCCCTCGTCGTCGTAGGGGTCCTCCTCCTCCACGACCTCTTCCTCCGAGTCGTCGTCGTCACTATAAAAGGCTTTTTTTACCTTCCTTCGGACAATTCGTTTGGGCGACCCGGTCAACGTCGGTGTTTTACTAGGTGAAGGGTCCACGAACTGCGTCCGCAGGTAGCGCGCCATGACCGTTAGAATAGTAATTTGCGCCCACTCGTCGCAGTCCGCCAGCAACGAGCACAGCTTCCTAAAGTTCGGGTGGAAGATCTCCCAATGCTTCGGACAGACCTCCGCGAAGGCCGTGACCGCACTTCCCAGGACCATGGGCGACGTGTCATTCAAGAGCGTGGCGACGAATTTGTTGCAGTCGTCCTGGTTTTCGGCGTCCAACTGCATTAACTTGGTAACAGCGTTCGCGGCGCACTTCCGCACGTAGGGCGACGAGTCCCCGGCGCACTTCTTGACCGCTAACAGTTGGATCTGGATGACGTCCGGCACGCGAATGGAGGTCATCACCCGTAACGCCATGGCCCGTACGAGCTGATTCGAAGCAGCTAAATCCTTCTGAAACGAGTTAATAGACAGTAAAGCTAATTCTCTACAAGTGTGATTAAAATCGCAGTAGTGGCTCAGGTACATGTAGACCATCTTCTTCACTTCTATGCTACGAGAAACTACATTTTTGACGACGTCGGGGAAAAAATCCGAGGCGTCCCTGCCTTTGGACATCATGGCTAACAACCACTTCATGCCCTTGACTTTATCCGCGTCCTTCGAGGCGTCGAGGTACTGTTTAATCCTAGTAGGATTCATCTGCTCTTCGAGGAAGTGCGAGTCGCCGCCGGCCTCGGTCATTTTGCGGGCGGCCTGCGTGGCCTGCTGCATGCTGACGTTCATGGCAGTCTAGGTGTGCGTCGGGCGTCTACGTCCGCGCGCGCCGCTGTCCGCGCGCGCCGCTGGTCCCTGGCGTCTCTGCAGCGCGGTTACGTCGGCGAGAGCCACAAGCCGCAGCGCGCTGGCCAACTGGTTGCAGCGCTGCTTTTTATCTGTGCTGAGCGCAGTCTGAGCGCTGTGTAACGGTCCGTGCGCAGCGGAGGATGCAAACAGGAACGAGCCTTGCTTTTTGAGGAACCCGCACGGTACCCGCACTGCCCCGCCCACTAGTCCTACTTAGTAGCACCGTAACAAAAATACGCACTGACATTCTCGGCAGACTCGGCTTAGAAGTCGTTACATAAATAAAGTTACCCCTCCAAGATCATACACAAACGGACCCGATGACCGCGACGACAAGCAACGCGCAGATGAGCCGCCGCGCCACGTCGCGCCACGAGGCCACCTCTACGTTGACCGCCGAGTAGTCCACCGCGAACGCCAGGGGGCACGCCGCCAGCGCGGTGCCCTGGCACGCGCAGCATAACCCGGCTAGCGCCGCGAGGTCCAGGAGCCGCTCCTGCTTCGTTGTGCGCTCCGCGCACGCCATCGCCGCGACGGCAGTAAGTACGCCCACCACGGACCCCGCGGCCTCCCCCGCGAACGGTGCGAGGGCCCGCGCCGCCGCGGGCTGGCACCAGCAGAGCACGAAGAACCAGCGCCACACCGCCAGCGCATTGTACGCCACGAGGGCGTAGGGCGAGACCGCGACTGGCTCGGTTTTCAACTCCGCCGGCGCGGGCTCCTGGTCGGGCGTCGCGAGCCAGTCGTCCAGCGCGTTCAGGTTCTCGTCGTCGTCGTCCGTAGACGTGTCGCTGTCCTCGTCCAATCGAGGTTTGAGCGTCTCGACCACGATCTGTTCGGACTTGCTCCGCACCACGGACGTGTTCGCGACGCGGTCCTTGGCCTCGCGCTCGCGTTGAATGGCCTTGTTTTGCGACGCGACCGCATTTACAAGAAACGGCCACCGGTTCTTCACGACGAATAATTGGCCCAGCAACGCCGCCACAAGCAGCGCCGGCTCCGGCGCGCCCAGCGCGAGGTCCGCGACGGGGGCGGACCGCGCCAGCAGCACGAAGAGGCACGGTGCCGCCACGCCCAAAGCCAATTTCGCGAGGTCCACCAGTACGGACTTCCGCCGCCGCCGCTTCGACAGGCAGTAAATTACGATGGACAGGACTAAGAACCCGGGTTCTAATGAAGTCATGCGCCGGTGGTGCTCGATGTACGCCCGTTGGATGAGGCCGTTCGAGTCTTCTGGTAAAGCTTTGTTGCGCCAGGGACTTAACTGCTTAAACTGTTGGGCCTTGCGGTACTTGTGGCACCAGTGGATGATGCGGTCGCCCTTTTCCAGCGGTTTGTTTAGGGGCGCCAGCGTGCCGCGCGCGATCACCGTGACCTCGACATCTAACACCGTGAGCTTCCGCAGCGCTCGCGGCACGATGAACGTCGCTATTCTTCCGTTCTTCTCGCAGTTCTTCTCGTACAGCGAACAGGTCGGCGCCGTCGCCGACGTGGCCTCCCGCGCCTTACTTCCCTTGGGATCGCACATGTCTTGGGGGAAGCTGCCGAAGGCGTTCACGAAGAAGTTGAGGAAGGACGCACTTGTTGTGACGTCCACCTCGTAGGACGTCACGTTCCGCCCGCAGGCCTTCTGGTGCGGACGCCAGGGAATCACGAGGTGCGTGCCGTTGTCCCGCGGCAGCGACCAGCGCTCGAGCTGGTCAGCGGGCTGCTTCGTGGAGAAGCCCTGGCCGTCGCTGTCGCAGAAGCCCACCTCGAGGCCGTGGCTCATGTTGTTGGTGTTTTTGCGGGGCATGGTGCTGGTGCTTGCTGCTGATGAGCCGCACTGACTGCTCGCTGCTCGTGCCGCACTTCGGCGCTTGCAAAAGAAGCGATGTAAGCGATATGCCAGCGGTTGAATGCGCCGTCGACACGTCCTTCGCTGTTCACTGAGGAGCTCCGATGAGCTGAGCACTCCTAGTTTGCGAGGCGCAAGCCGGCTAAAAAACCCGTCAAAACTCTCATAACTCAAACTCGCAACCTCGCACAGGCTTCGATCTACGCGTCTGGTTGCTGCGCCTACCCGGCAACACCTCGCCTGACATTGCCAAGCTAAAGTTAGAAATCGGGGCCAGGCTCCATGCCAATTGCGCCTAAACCACGCGCACGCAAAGGCACAGAGATACCATCCACGAGACGACGCATCACTGCAACGCCGACCGTCACGAAGCGCTACAATGGCCACCGATGGATCCAACAAGCTCAGCTATAGCAACAAGTTTTTCTCTAGCCTCGGCTCTATGAGCGACAGCGACGAGGAGCGCGTGCCTGCGTCCTGCTCATCGCGCCGCGCCGTCGAGGCGTAAGAATGCATCGCAAGTTCTACGGGTCGTCGCAATCCCGATGTCGTCGGCGCGTCGGCCGTGCACCGCCGAAACGAGTCCAGGGTACTTTGGGCCGACGTCGTGGCGCGTCGCTCACCGCCGAGTCATCACTTTGTGGGTCCCGCCGCAGAAAGGAGGTCCCCCGCGACTTCCTCAAGGGCAAGATCGAGAAGTTCACGGGCAAGCTCGAAGGCGCGAAGCCTTCCGGCGACGCGGATGGGGGCTGTGCGCCGTCGCCCGCTCCGACGAAGACGTCCCCGCCGACGCCCGAGGCTCGCCCGCGCGGCAACAAGAAGAAGAACTCCAACAAACTCTCGACGTGGTGGGCTGCCTATTCGCGTTCCTCCTCTGCGTGCTGGGCTGCCTCCTCTACAAGCAGCGCGAGCTCAAGCAGTCGGAGCACAAGGAGTCCTGGGACATGTCGAGCATGTTCCCGGCGGACGCGGAGGCGCCGCCCGACGAGCCGGCGACCGACTGGGCCGCGGAGGCGCCGGCCGCGCAGGAGAAGGAACCCGCCGAGTTACAGAAGATCACGGGCGCCGCCGAGCTCTAGAAGTTCAGTGGGCCACGACGCCGCGGACGCTTGGCGTCGCACCGGGTCATCAACGGGACCTGGGCCCCCTCCCCCGGCGGAACCGTCGCGCTTAACGCGCTCAAGTTTCGCCCCTCCCCTCATAAAAACAGATCACTCTACATCACAATTACCCCGCGCCACCCAAGCCCGCGCATGCTCCGGCCGCAACCGCACATACAGAGGTAGCGGCCAAGCCGCGTCGGACCGGCGACAGCCAGCAGCCCCCTCGAGGTACTCGTCGCTCCGCGGCCAGTTGTAGCGCGCGCGCTTTCGGCCCTTGAACTGCTGAACGGGGTCGAAGAGCCACGCCTCCGAGGCGCCGCGCGCCGCGGCCGCCATCTCCGAGTAGGACGACGAGAGCGTTCCCACGACGCGCCGGCTCCGGCTCAGTAGAAAGAAGTCCGCGGCCGCCGTCCACCGCTCATGCGCGTGCTCGCCCCAGTCTCGCCCGGCCCACATTGCCTTCTCGTCCAACCGCGCAACGCTGTGGAGGCGCAGGCGCGTGGCCATGGGCACGCGCGACGCGTTCAGGGACCGGAAATCGCACGGCCGCCCTATTTCGCGCTCGATTTGCATGAATAGCCCGGGCAGGCGCGACGGCCGGTCCGTGGCGACGAAGATTTTGGGCCTCGGCACCCCTTCTAACGCCCTCGCCGCGCACTTGGCCGCGTGCGCGTCGACAGCGTCCAGCGGCTGGGCGCGGCGATGGCGCACGTGCAGGCCCAGGTCGAAGGCCTCCGCGTGCTCTAGAAGGAGGCTCCGGAGCGGATGTGTGAGCGATACTTCCGGCTGGGGGTCCAGCAATGTACCGTAGAGGGCGCCCCAGCTGTTCGCCTTTTGGGGGAAGAGCCTCTGCAGGCGCGCGCGGATGAACGACTCCAGCCCTTCGTTTTCAATGATCAACGGCGCGAGCCAGGTCACCGCACTTCGCACGTGGACCACCGGCGCGTCGTTCGTGGAGAGCGCGCGTTGGTTACAGAGCATCCACCGCACGCCCGGCCCGCAACTTTTTGACTGAAGACAGTTTCGGTTCATGGGGAAGAAGTCCCGCATCGCTTCGGGCGCACCATTCATACACCCGCCGCATTTTCGGCAGCCGTCCGCTAGCACAAAAGCCTCTAAAACAGTACTCTTGAGAGCCCACCGCCCTTCCACGGCCCCCAGGTACTTCCAGAAGCCCGCCCGGAACCGCGCGTCGTCCGATATGAGTAATGTTCTATTTGACGCCACGGCGAAGGCCAGCGCGTTGAGCGCCACATTTACGGAGTTGCCCAGTCCCTTGCCCCAAAAGTCCGCGCTCACGAAGCGCCGCGCGCACGGGTCCGCGCGGACGGCCGTCGCCGAAACCGAGGCGTGCTCCTCCACATAGGTGCGGAGCAGCGCGTCGACGCCGTCGATCGGTGCTGCGGCTGCGTGTGCCAGTAGTGCTATTATATTTATGAGCCGCATCGATTGGCGTACAGATGCAGCGCTACGCGCAGAACTAACTACACATGCTCACGCATCGATGCGTTCTTATGACGAGACTGCAAAACCGAGCTCGAGATTAAATTTTTGCACCGACGGGTTTTGCCTGACTTTTTAACCTTACAAGTAGAAAGGACCCACCACCCGCCGCGAGCATGACTCCGCGTGAGACAAAACTCCTCGGCGACCAAGTTCTAGGCTAGGTTTGGGCTGCCCGGCTCTCGCGCACAGCGCGTTCAAGAGAGGGCTGCCTCAAAGCAAGTAAAGTGCGGCACTACCAGCACGCCATCGCAGTTGCATCGGTCGC
>Ga0114994_10000725_pt1 | contig 22715 bp, 35 predicted proteins | sample ArcticOcean_MG_C_9_FD_87043 | JGI IMG/M metagenome (GOLD analysis project Ga0114994, IMG submission 87043) | Marine microbial communities from western Arctic Ocean - ArcticOcean_MG_CB2_152 | ecosystem: Environmental > Aquatic > Marine > Oceanic | place: Arctic Ocean: Canada Basin | collected...
AGCGAAGCAAGAGCAAAACGAATGAAGCGAGTCAAAATAATTGAGTGGAATAATGTTAGTTTAGTAGTGGATGTAGCCATTATGTCTGTAGCAATTTCGCGAGATCAGTCGCTTGAGTCTTTATCAAGGCTCGCTCGCTTAGCTCGCTCACCTCTTCTCGATGACCTCACCCGGAACCTGCGCGCATTTTCAGCATAGCACGAGAGCAAGAGTGGGTTAGAACTGAACCAGCAACTCCATAAACTAGCTCGCGCTAACTCACTCACCTTCACTTTCACGCGGTTGCAGTCCTCGTGCAACGTGTCCAGCACGTAATTCGCTAGCTCCTGCGAGTCGTGCTGCTCGTAGCCGACGAACTGGGACGCGTGCTTCCCTAATATCTGCTTAAAGTCACGAGGGTTGATGACCGGGTGGCTGGGAACGTAGTAGGAGGAGTAGGAGTAGGAATTACTCTCGGTGCTGGTAGGGTCCCACATCCGGCACATCAGGGAGGCAAAGGCACTGCGCCAAGCGAAAAAGGTGCGAAGTAAAATTGAGTGGGTTAGTTTTAGTTTGTGTCTCGTAATCTCTTCTTCATTCATTCATCAAGGCTTCGCTCCGCTCACCTGGCAAAGGCTCCGCCTGTGCCAAGCGGGTTGGAGAAATTTATTTCAGAGGCAAAATTGGATGGGGGGTTTGTTGTTGTTGTTGTTGTTGTTGTTGCTGTTGTTGTTGTTGTTGTTGTTGTTGGGCCAACTACGTCTTCTACGGCCATTTTAGGAGAAGACAACTCCTCAGTCGGGGAAGGAGGAGGACTGCCGGCAAGCTCCGTGCCATCATCGTCAAAAGTTGCAGGAGTGCAGGGCACCTCGAGAGGGGCAAGCACCGACGGCAACCCCCCCCCCCATTTGAAGTAACCACGCAAATCGGAGCAATGCGAGAGGCACTGGAGGCTGCTGTTCATGAAGCAGGTATTCCCGAGATTCTGCAAGCCGACTCGGCCGGGATTGTTATTGTTTTTTGGATGGTCATTTACAATTTCATCATTTTCAAATGCAATGCCACTGCCAATGCCAATGCCAGTGTCAATTGAAATGCCACTGCGGGGTGAGGACAGCTCCCCGGACATTTTTTGGCGCTTCATGATGGTTGTGGCGGATGTGGGTTCTTCTTCCTCGTCGGAGGGAACGTTAGCATCGTACATCGAAGTGCCAGCATTTTCCACATCTAGACTCATCAAATGACTTCTCTTGGTGGAAGAGGGAACAGAAGAAGAAGAAGAAGAAGAGGAGGAGGAAGAAATTATCCAGGAAGGATCTTGAGGGGCTGGGGGGTGGTTTGCGCTCGTGCTCGCGCTGCGCCGAGCGACATGAACCAAGCGAGCCAAACGAACCAATTGAGTGGAACAGTATTTAAGTAATATTAGTTTAGTAGTGAATGTAGCCGTCGACTGTAATCGCTCGGGTCTTCCTCAAGGCTCGCTCGCTTCGCTCGCTTAGCACAATCACCTCTCGATCACTGAGGGACTCATCAAATCTTCCATGTTTTCCATTGCGATGAGAACGCTGTTCTCAGCATTGGTATTGATATTGGTGGTGGAGCTATGATTCGATGCAATTTTAGAGACGAAGTCCTTTACATGACAAGTGCCCCGCGGAAAATCTCTCGCAACTGCCACTAGGATTAGATTTGCGTGGAGATCGAGACTACCATAGGGAAAACCGTACGAGTGAAGCGATCCGGAAGTAGCCTCGGCGTTGACAACGGCGTCTGGACAATCTTCAATTACAATGACGTGGTCATTCGTATCGTCGTCGGCCGTGTCATAGTGAAAACGAGGTCCGACTTGGGAATCATCAAAGAGCATTTCCAAGTCGAACATGAAAAATTGGAATGAGACCGGGTTGTGATTGGGATTGGGGGAAGGGGAGGGCTGTACGGCTCTACGGGCGAGCGCCTTAAAACTGTTTGGGTCGAAGAAACTCTGGATGCTGTCGGGGTCGAATGCCGACAAACCAGCTGCGAAAAGTTTATGCTTGAGAATGGAGGAGGAGGAATTTTCTCGATTTATTGGGACAATTTCGGAGCCGAAAGAAGATGGAGATGAAGATGAAGATGAAGAGCCAGCACCATAAATATTGCAGCTGTATCCGTAAACCTCGAGGCTACGGCTTGTGCTGCCTGCGCCGAGCGAAGCAAGAGCAATAGAGTGGGTTGGTATAGTAAGCATGAACAAATATGTGGGTCGTTACAGCCATGACGCACCTTTGTTGACCAACTTTCGGGTAATGGGGCGGCTGATAGGAGAGTCGGAATTGTACTTTTTATGAACATATTGATAGAACTCAATAGTGACCGAAGTATAATCATTCGAGTCGAGGAGATTGGGAGCTAGAAGATTATTGGACCCCTTTTCCAAAAGGGATGTGTAATCAATGGGGGGAGGACGAAGAGAGATGAGGTCAGAGCCAGCAGCATCGTGCTCCGACCTCGTCGCAAATGTTCGCCAGGCACAGTAAAACTTTGACGGGAGAAGGACAAGAAATTTGGTGGTTGGCTTGATCGTGTCCAAGGCTCGTCCAATTGTATGCTCACCACCCTCAAGCTTCATTATAAATTTACGCTTTAGAAAGGTTAGTCCAAGACGCAAATCGTGCAAATTTGGTTTCAAACTAAAAATCAAGACATTTCGAAAGAGGCGCACCTGACATGGTCGAAGCTTTCTTTCTCAACCCTGCCATTCACTCGTATGCGGCAATGTTCATGTTGGCATTAGCACCGATTACATTTCTCTCCCTTCAGTATATCTCTGCTCCTTATGGAAAATTTGTTAACAATAAGAAGCCCTACACACACAAACCAATCACTACAACCACAATCAAACCCAAAAACCAGAATCTGATCAATGCTCGACTTGCTTGGTTCTGCATGGAGTGCCCAAACTTGCTTTGGTGCATTTTTTTTCTCAATAGAACCCCTATTTCGTCGATGAGCAGTCAAAGTGCACTCCTCCTACTAATGTTTATGGGGCACTACATCAACCGTACCCTCGTATTTCCGTTTCGGCTTAAGGCATCTTCCCCTATGCCACTTCACGTGATGCTTTGTGCATTGTTTTTTTGCACTATCAATGGGTGGCTCTAAACATTCTCAATCTGCCGCATCAAGAGCCCCACACCGGCAATACTGTTCACCCTTGGAGCATTCCTTTTCCTCTTGGGCTTCTTCCTAAACATGCAGGCCGACGAAATTCTTAGAAACCTCCGAAAGCCAAGTGATAAGCCGGGGACGTACAAAATTCCTCGCGGCGGCCTATTCGAATACGTGAGCGGGGGCAACTACGCCGGGGAGTGCTTAGAATGGCTTGGGTTCGCGCTTGCCAACAACACTCCTGCAGCGTGGGGATTTTTCTTTTTCACTTTCGCGAATGTTGGCCCTCGCGCAAACGACACTCACAAATAGTACCTCCAAAAATTCAAGGATTATGAGAAGCTGGGAAGGAGCGCCATCATTCCTGGTGTTTATTGATTGAATGGAAATTAGAGCATAGAATAAGAAGAATTGATTAACCATTTCACAAAATCATCCATCCACCATCCATCCATTCTACTGCCCCAATGCCCTTTTCTAGCTGGCAGAACTTACCCACTTGTGGGAGCAGTTGCAACAAACAAAAATCAAACTCAAGCTGTTCGTACTGAACGCCTCGTCCGCCCTGAAGAAAACCGCCTCCGTGTTGCTGCACATCTCGCACTTCACATTGTTCCGGGACAATGTAGGATCATCAATAATTGAGTCTGGAATTGTTGCCAACATGTTCTTAGCCATCTTCTTCACCCTGTTGCTATACACAAGCCCGGACGTTGCCTCCTCCTTGTGGTCGCAGATCCTGCAGGCGTAAACTAACTTTTTATCTGCCTTGTTCTCCGTGGGGTAGAGCATGGAATAATCATACTGGCAGAACTTCATGATGGGGATGTCGGCGATGGGGGTATCATTGGGAAGATCAACCGAATTTTCGTCGCTATCCTCCTCCCAAACACCAGTGTCGATTGCATTGAGCTGGTTTGAAATTTCATCGGCCATAGGTGATTGGGCCGGGATGGTACTGGGTGGGAAAGAGTAAAGGCCTGGCCTGGGCAGGGCCTGTGGTGAGTGGTGTTGTTGTGTTTGGTTGCAAATAGTTTGGGAAACACAAGGTGATAAAGTGAGGTAAAAAGCTGGGGAGCGTGAAAAGGAAAAGGTCTTGGATTAACATTCCCTCACTCCTTTTTTCTCTATTTTATTTCTTGTTCTTGTTCTCTCTAACAACCACTATGTCTCTCGGGATACGGTTTTTGGCCAAAACCAACCAATTCCGATCACGAATCCTCGTTGCTAATATTCATTTTTCTTCTCCCACCCTAATGTTCATCCAAACCGAAGCTACCCCCAACCCAGAGGCTATAAAGTTCATTCCAGGCCGCGGTGTGCTCACCGCCTTGTCTGATGACAAGCAATCCTCCGCTGCTTCCTCTGAGCTCCCCTCGGAGTCCCCCCAGCAAGGAATATACATCACAAAGTCCAAGGTGAGTGAGCGAAGCGAAGCGAGCGAGCGAGCTTTGAGGAAGACGAGAATATGAGTATGAGAATATGAGAACATGAGAATATGAGAATTTGAGGCGAACTGGATGTAGACATAATCGCTTCATCCACTACTAAATTAACATTATTCCACTCAATCAATTCGTTTGGCATCTTCTTCGCTCGGTGCAGGATGACGCCCACCTATTGGCTCGCTCCCCCCTCTCCAAAACGCTCCTTACAAAGATCACCGGCGTAAAGTCATTGTATTTGGGAGCGGACTACATTAGTGTCACAAAGAAGTCAGTAATCAAGTGGGAAATGATTCGACCTCAAATCTTTGAAGCTATTATGGATTTTTACAGTGATGTACCTCCCGGTGAGTTCAAAAACATTATGATCGACTCCTCCGATCTGCCTGTCTCAGACACCACAATTCTAGACACCGACTCTGAGGTCGTTGCAATGATAAAAGAATTGCTCGAAACGCGAATTCGGCCCGCCGTGATGGAGGACGGGGGCGACATATTTTACGTGGGTTTTGACGAGTCTACTGGACTTGTAACAGTTCGGTTGGCGGGAAGCTGCGTCGGCTGCCCGTCTTCCTCAATCACGCTGAAGAACGGTGTAGAAAACATGCTGCAGCACTACATCCCCGAGGTTGAGGGAGTCGTTGCTATGGAGGAGGAGGAAATTGACGAGGAGGGGGGGTCGTCGTCGTCGTCGTCGTCGTCGTCGTCGTCGTCGTCATCTTCAATAGCGTCCACGGCAACGGTGGAAGTAACTAAAACGTCAGCAGAGGCGGTGAAGCAGAAGAGCTACGAGGATAAGTTGAGGGAAGCAGGGATTCCTTTCTCAGATTGATAGAGAGATAAAAATTGATTTTTTCTAGCCTAATTATTACACAGTTTCATTTTTTCCCCACATCCACCTTAATGGTAAAGTCGTAGTTCACGGTGGGGATGATCGAGGAAACGAACTTCAAAAATATAAACAGATACATGTTGACACTCGGGCCACTATCACCACCATCGTTGTTATCATCATCATCGCCCCCTTTCATCAAATTCCCAACAATGTTCTTCATCACCTTACCGTGCTGGCAGGGGTGGATCGCTGCATTCAATTGGCCAGTGTGGTGGTGGGTCTCTATGGTCACCGTCGTTCTAGCGTAATCGCTCATGACGTCTTGAAAGGTTTGGTCACCACTGAGCGGCGACCGATTTTCGTCGTACCCAAATAGCCAAACACGGGGTGTCTGGTAGTATTTGTCGTAGCTTATTGACATGTCGTAGGTTCGGATATTTTTCACGTTGTTGTTGTTGTTGTTGTTGGTGGTGTTGTTGGTGTTGTTTGTGTTTGTCGGTATTGTGGTTGCGGGTTTTGATAAAACAACATCGTCGTCTTCTATTACATTGTCGTCCCCGTCGAAACCGTCCATGTCCGCGTAGTCGTCCTCCTCCTCATCTACCTCATCCACCTCCTCACCAATAACTTTCGGGGTGGAACTGACACTGACGCTCTTGAGTCGCTGATTAATGTCGTCCACCTCCTCGATGCACTCAAAGTCCTCCTCGTCGTCAACATCGGCCATACCGGCCTTGACAGAGTCCATGAACCAGCCATCCTCATCAGTCTCACCAACACCAGAACACACCTCAACAGAATCAGCACGCTCAACACAAGGAACATTGCGTGTGATGAGGTACTGCTTATCAGCCGGGAGGTGATGTCGTCGGAGAGAGGGGTCGCCTGCTTCCCAGCTCCAAGTAGGGCATTTGTACACTAATTCATCTCCTGCAGCGACAAACTCCAAAGGAGTGAGAACACCCTTAGTTAGAAAAGCAGAAGAGGTGCGAACAGGGGTCAAAGTTTCACGCAGATTCTTCAGGAAAGAAGACATAATTGAGAGTTTTGTGGCTGTGAGGATACACTTAGCACATTCTTAGTAAACAAAGATGTTGATTAATTCTGATTTTTAAATCTTAATTCTCGTCACCATCCATCACCAAAACACAAAAGCATGCGACTCGTTAAAGTTGCCATCGCCACAATGAGAAGCTCCAACAATAAGGCTGCAAACCTGGCAACTATGGAATTACTCATTCGCGAGGCCAGCAGTAGCTATGCGAAAATGGTGTTCTTCCCCGAAGTTGCATCCTTCATGTCGACAACTTCTGCTGAAACGAAGCAGAATGCAGACTTGCTAACTGGCCCAACCGTGTCAATTTTGCAAAATCTCGCAAAAATCCACAACATTTGGATCAGCAGCTGTCTGTATGAGCAGCCCGACTCATCCCCCCTCTCCTCACCACCCGATTCAAGGGTCTACAACACCCAAATCATAATTTCCAACACCGGGGAGTTGACCACAACCTACAGAAAGATCCACCTCTTCGACATTTCTCTCCCTGAGAAGAACATCAACTTGCTCGAGTCGAAATCAATTAGACCAGGGAGCAAGTGTGTTGTGGCACCGAACTCGCCGCTAGGTCCCGTTGGATTAGCAATATGCTACGATCTCCGATTTCCAGAGCTTGCCTCGAAACTTGCGTCGCTGGGCGCCCACGTGATCACCTATCCAAGCGCGTTCACTGTACCTACCGGGCAAGCTCACTGGCACGTCTTGCTTCGAGCAAGAGCGATAGAGAATCAATCATTTGTCATCGCAGCCGCGCAATATGGCAAGTGCAGCGAGACAAGAAATTGTTACGGACATTCGTTGGTTGTTGACCCATGGGGGGAAATCATTTACGACGGCGGCGGGGCCGACGACTCCACAGAGGAGCAGGACGGATATGTTGGTTTCTGTGAGATTGACTTGGATGTGATTGACGATATTAGAGAGAAAATGCCTATTAAAGCTCACAGGGACGCGGCGGTTTCTTGGGTTTAGTTAGTTTGTTGTAGGTGTTCACGCTCAATAGTTAAATTTAGAAGAGTTAATATTTCAATAATCTCCCCGTTTAAAGTTGGCAATGTTGTGGAGGGAGGGATCGGAGGAGGAGGGTGGGGAAGGGGGTGGAGGAGATGTGCTTGGGGGTGAGGTGGAGGACGTTTCGGATCTCTTTGCACGCATTGTTTTGGGGTTGCTCAGCAGCCTGAAGAGGAGAGAAATTTTGTCTCTGTCTCGAGGAGGGAAAGTGGGTTCCGATGAATCATTCGAAGAGCAAGAAACATGAGGGAATCGCTGTATATCTGGCTAATGCAAGCAATATGTCGAAGAAGATCAGAATTGCGTATTTGAGCACTTCACGAACCAACTCGTCATCGTGCTCATCGATGAACTTGTGACAGCTGCATTGATTTGATCCACAAAATCATTATACTCCCCCAATAAGCCACTGGTGCGTACAAGCGGGCCATCCCCTTCCCACCCAACGAACGAGCTTCCTTGGGAGTGAGGGTATAATGTCAATGTGGACACGGGGTATGGAAATTGCCCCCTCTTCCCAAACCGTGGAGGTGGGTGGTGAGGCATCATCAATCAATCAATTTGGTTTGGAGTGAGTTGGCCACGAGAAAACTGAGGGAAGTGAGTTGCTGAAAAAGTTTACTTCGTTAATGATTCATGCTGCTACATAGCCTCCCACCAAACCCAAACCCAAACCAAAACGAACAAAACCAAAACCAATAATCATCCCATCTCCAGTATACAACCCATCATCATCCTCCCCATTTTGGCTTCGACTGAATAAATGGTATCTCTCCAACCTCTCCTGCTGCTGCTACTCATACCCAACTTCATCTCATTCACCTCCTCTGACCAGCCCAAAACAACCCCAACCCCAACCCCAACCCCAAACCCGCCCCTCAACATAGACGATTCACGTGATACCCTCCTCACCTCACTTCTCCACTCCCTTCGTACGAACACCAACACGACTCAAAAGCAAAAGCCGCCAATCTTCCTCCTCCCCGGTCTCGCCTCCACCCGCCTGCAATCATGGTCGGCTTTCCCCTGCCCTTTTCCGCAGCCTTCGATCCACCTTCACGAGGTGAGTATAGTGCCCTCTCCTGCCTCGCCTACTCGCTCACGCTCACTACTAACACATACACGCGCGCACACACACGCGCGCAAACACACACACACACACACACACACACACACACACACACACTTAGAACCTTTGGCTCTCCCTTCCTCGTGCCACCATCGAAGCAACCTATGCAAAATCGACCCCAAAAACCATCCACAACTCGTGCTGGCTTGAGTGCCTAAAGCTCTCCCCTGACGGCCTCGAGAACGACAACATTTACTACAACAGCAATAATGACAACGACATCTACAATGCGTCTTCCTCTTTCCAGTGCAAGGTCAGACCGGCAGGTGAGCGAAATGCTGTTAGCGAGCTTGATGAAGACGAGAAAAAATATATGACGAGCCACAATTAAACTAACATTATTCTCTCAATTCGTTTTCGCACCTTCTTCGCTTCGCTCGGCGGCGCAGGCGGGCTTTCCGGAATCTCTTCCCTCACCCCCATCACAACGACGTCTGATTTCCTCCTCTCTGACGGTTCAAACACCGTGTACGCCTGGCTCATTGAGTGGCTCACGGTGAATCTCTCCTACGACGTCAACTCACTGTTCGGCGCCGGATACGACTGGCGGCTGTCAATGACAGCGCTTCAGGACCGCGACGGCTACTTCACCAGGTTGCGAAAGACCATCGAGGGGGGGGTCGCGAGCAACGGGGGCAAGGCTGGAATTGTCGGTGAGAAAATAAAACTCCACCACAACGCAGCAACGCAACGCAACGCAACGCAACACAACGCAACACAACACAACGCAACACAACACAACACAACACAACAACTAATACAAAACCATTCTCAACAACAGTTGCCCACTCGCTCGGGAACACTGTTTTTCGCGGTTTTTTGAACTGGCTCAAGAGCGAGTTTCTGATCGAGGCGATGGTCGAAACCAAAGCAAGTGAGTTTTCATTCCGTCTCCGCTCCACTGCTTGAACTAACCTTCTCACCTATTTTAATTTTTGTTCGCTTGCTGCTCTCGTGATTCGTTAAAAATGCGCCTCGCACCTTCTTCGCTCGGCGCAGGCGGCTCTTTCTTCACCTCCAGTTCGAAATATTCTCTCGCCTCACAGCTCGCCACACGAAACTACGACAGCTGGCTTTCCCAGAACATTTACGCATACGTGGCCTTGTCCGCTCCCCTCCTTGGCGCCGTGAACCCGCTCCGCGCAGTTGTCAGTGGAGAGACGATGGGGTTGCCTGTGAACGAGGACGTCGCGAGGGACATTGAGGTGAGTTTCATTCAAGTTGCTGTACATTGGTTTCATCCACTACTGAAATAACCTACTCAACTATGTTTGCTCGCTCGCTGCTCTCGTGCTTCGTTAAAAATGCGCCTCGCACCCCTTCTTCGCTCGGCGCAGCTAACCTTCGGTTCGACGCACTCTGCCAACGCAATTTCAACGGCCCGAGCGGACTGGGAGTTCTTGGACGGCGTGCTTCAGAACGCAACCGACGAAGATCTAAGATTTCTTCCAGCGTTGAGGCAAGTGCGGGACAAGAACGACTGGGACACCAACGTCGATAGCTTCTTCACCGTGGTGTTGACCAACAACGCGAGCAACGCAAGCAACGCAAGCAACAACGCGGGCAATAGCTCGTCGATTATTAAGCTGCTCCCGGAAGACATAGAGTCTGGCGAGCTGTACAGAACGTTCGCGGAGATCTGGAAGGTGAGCGAGCGAAGTTAGCGTGTTTTGTGAAAGAAAAGAAGCGACTAACACTCACTCTTCCGCTCCGCTAGGAGGACAAAAATCCCCTCGAGGTGAAGAGGAAGCAGTGGGAGAGGGTCAAGGCTAACTTCAATTTCTTGAACGAAACGTTCAAAAGACCCAACGTCAGGAGGGTGATTGTTGCGTACGGGGTGGACATTGCGACTGAGGTTGGGTACGTGTACGAGAAGGGCAATGTGGATGTGAACATTTGCGACATTGATGACCGTCCCACAATAAAAACTACAGTCTGGGAACACCCCTCGGGCCAGCTCTTCACGGAAGATAATTCTTCCCCCATTGTAACCTCCGAGTCATCGTCCTTCAGCCTCCTTAAAAGAACTCGCTCGATTGTAAACTCGGCTCGCAACATTGGCGAGTTCGCCTGGATAAACGAGGAGCGAGAGCTGCAGCAGAATAAGTTGAGGTCGAAGCGGAAGGAGGTTAGTGAGACGAGCGAGCGAGCGATGAGCGAGCGAGCCTAGCTCAACTAAAAACATATCATTGTCATTATCATCAGATTGCCATGAATAAAACCACTCGAATGACGCACAGGTGAGTGAGCGAAGCGAGCGAGCCTTGGAGGAAGACGAGAAAAGAGCCACAACTAACAACTAACAACTAACAACCAACGTTATTTCCACTCAATTACATTCGTTTTGCTCACTCGCTTCCCCCCTGCTTACATTTAAAATTCGCCCAATCTCGCTTCGCTCGGCGCAGCGGCGACGGAACGATTCCTTACCTCAGCCTGAGCTGGGCGCACGTTTGGATGCTCGAGACGAATCAAAATTTCACCTCAATTAAGGTCAAGGAGAGGGAGGAGGGGGGGGTGGATTGGCAGCTGGTCACGACGAACAGCACGCTGTGCGACTACGGTGATGTGATGAGGGCCGCGGAGAACTTTAAGAAGGGGAAGGAGGGGGGAGATAAGAAGAAGAGCGAGAACTTCCACGGGACGACGTACAAGCCGGCGATGAGGAAGTTCACGCAGTGCGGCGGCGGGGAGTTGGAGTCGACCTCAACGACGGTAATAGAGGCAATCGGGGTGGAGCACAAGGAGGCGACGAGGAACTACGATATACTGGCGGCGGTTTTTAGCGACCTACTCAGGTACGCGTATGACGACGGAATGTTGGATGTCTGAAAAATTCTATTGTCTTTAATTTCTGAAGTTTTAGTTTTTTACCCTACTTTTTTGCTTGTCATCTTTCACCTCTCTTTTCTCAAATCTCTCGCTCCTACCAAGAGCGGTGTACGCAAAATTGAGATTGCTAACGCAACTCTCGGTCCCTTCCTTCTCTAGCCGATCACGCTCACCCAACACTGCGTCGAACAGTGCCTCGTTGTGAATGCCAAATTTTCCAAAGGCGTAGCAAATGTTTGCGATTGCCTGCTCGCTTCCCCCGTTGCAGATCCGGTTCTTCTCCAACGCTATAACGTTCATCATGCTTTCATCCTTGTGGCCAAATTTTTGGTAGGCCCACAAAATCGTTCCGAGCTCCTGGACCTTTCCATTCCTCACAATTCGCTGCTGCTGCTTTGCAACCGCCTCGAAGAGTGCTGGGGAATAATTACCACATTTCGCAAACGACCAGACGACATTTGATAGAGACTGCACGTCTCCCTTGTCCGCTATCCAATCGCAATTTCGTTCCACCTCTTTGTACAAATCGTGGTCTCCGCCAACGATTTTTGTTTTTGTCACGGCCTGCAGGATCGACGAAATCACGCGAACATCCAACCACTTTTTGTTGTTTGTTTTCAGCTTCTCGACAGTATCAGCCATCATTGTGGTGAACCGCTCGTCGTTGCGAAGCTTTTCACGACCAGCGTTATCTCTAACTCCATCTCGCACCGCGCAAAAGATGTTTGACAAGTGAATCCCATCAAGAAAATCCCCAATCCTGTGCTTGGCGTACAAGTCAAGAACAGAATTTACAGCCCGTCGTTTACGGAGATTGGTTATCTCCAATGACAATGTTCTTGCAGGATTCTTGCCATCTGATCGTCGTGTCTCGAAGAAGCCAGGCGATTGTATTTTAGCTGCTGGTTTGATTGGGTACTGCACCATCGACAACGGTTTGCCGTCTGAGCGTTTTTGCCTGAAGGTGCTAGGAGATTGAGATCGTCGTGATTTAATTGGATTGATTTTTATCGATATTGGTTTGCCAGCAGGTTTGAGGCTGCTGCTGCCAGTGTTGACAAGGCGCGCGATCGTTCTGAACATAACGACTGATAAACACTGTACGTAACGGACGCCGAATAAAAAAACTAGTGGGAGCAAGGTGGCAAGTCCTGGAGAAAGTTTAAAAAGCAGAGCACGTGCAGAGATTTGCAAAATCATAAATTGGCATCAACATGCTGGTCAACCTTCTGCTGCCGCTCCTCGCGATGAAAAAAGTGCAATAATTTGGCATCATGGTCAACCTTGTGCTGTCGCTCCTCGCCATGAAAATGCTAATAACAACCACAGTAGCTGATGATATTACAACAACCACAGTAGCTGATGATATTTGCGAACCAACCTCAATTCATCTCACGTTTCACCTTTTCTCTCCAATTTTTTCACCCACAGGATATGGCAGTGAAGGCCACTCCATTTTACAGGCCTTGTCTTCTCCTCTTCTCTCTGCCAACACTTCCACCTGCGCCTACCACCATGGCGACTCAATCAACAACGATCTCATGAGCTCTCTCCTCTCTGACAGTTCCCCATCTTCTCAATACCACCGAGCAGCCGTGAACTGCAACCATCCCACCTCCACCTTCCCAACCTTTCACGTAATAATCTGCCACTCTGAGCCAGGCGCTTGGAACGTCCCCCCTCACGGTCCAAATTATCATTCTGGGGAAAATTGTCCACCCTCCTCAACCTCCTCCAACCTAACCCACACAATAACGATCGGCCGCACAATGTTCGAAACGGACCGTCTCCCCAGCGGCTGGTCCTCCCGGCTCAATCATTTAGATTACGTGTTTGTACCCACCTCCTTCCACTCGCAGATCTTCTCAGAAGCTGGCATAGATTCCTCAAAGCTTAGAATTTGGGGAGAAGGGGTCGACACAAATTGGTTTGACCCGTCGCTCCTCCTCCCCTCCCCCCTTCCCCCCTCCTCCCCTCCCAGTTTCACATTCATCTCCGTATTCAAGTTTGAAGAGCGTAAAAACTGGAAATTGCTGGTTCGCGCTTTTCTTGCGGAATTCCTCTCCGATCCAACCATAAAACTGATTATCCTTACGAGCTCCTACCACTCCTCCACTACCCCACAAGAAACCTTGGATGCGTTTCTCGAGTCCTACTTCCTCTCCACGAACATAGCCCCTCCCCCTGACATTCCAATTTCACTTCTTTCCGATCTCAATAAAATCCAACTGCGCCAGCTGTTTCGCGATGCTGATGCGTTCGTTCTGCCCACGCGCGGCGAGGGTTGGGGTCGACCAATCGTTGAGGCCATGAGTATGGGCCTTCCAGTTATCGTTACCAACTTTAGCGGCCCAACTGCGTTCCTCACCGACGACAATTCGTACATGCTGACGGTGAACGAGCTAGTGGAGGTTGAATCGGGCGCGTTCAAGGGCCACAAATGGGCTGATGTTAGTGAACCTGAATTGCGAGCTAAGCTTAGAATGTGCTATGCAGATCCAACAGAACGTAAGAGACGCGGGGATGAGGCAAGGAGAACAATGTCAGAGAATTTTGATTTGGAGCATTTAGGAAGCGATTTGGTTTCTATTGTCGGAGAGATTGCGAGGGAACGTTTTTTCTCATAACAAGTATAGAAATGACTTACTTAGGGTTAGGGGAAAAAATGCACCTCTTTAAAAACCTTTTATACCCAGGTACACCCCATTGTGTACGCTTCAGTATCCCTCGCCTCTCCAACTAAGGAGACACCACTATTTTCCGCGTCTGCGTAAATAGTACTTGTGACCGCTCCCCTCCCCTCCATGGCGAAGGCCTCAACAATGCTTCTATCAATCACCACGCGAATCTCCAAAACTTCTTCCTCCCCGCCGTAAAACTCCATAGAGGAAAGTGGGTAGGTGTTGGCACGTGTTGGCACACCGAAACCGCTCTTCTCCGTGTCAATTGACAACGTGTACATTCCCTTTTCCTCCCCTCCCACGGCAGTGACGGAGACTAGCGAATAAAAAACCCCATCCGCGCTCTCGAAGATCTTAACTCCAACAACCTCCCCCTCACCGGGTAATTCAAAGTTCACAATCACGTCCAATTGCCTCCCCTCGACCGGCAAACTTCCCAAATCCTTAACTCTTAAATTCTCGTACTCCTTGATAGGATAAACGTTCAACTTCGGACCCCCCACCTTGTCAAAAACCACTTCCCTCAGCGTCGTCGTGGTGTGATACAGCCTTGGGGCGAAACCTGGAACGAAGTGTTAGTAAATACAATTGAGCGGGGGTTAGTTCTCTTACTAAAATGCCCGTACTCGCCTTCAATCGGCTTATCATAACCCGGACTAACCCCCGGCATAACCCACCCGATCATGATCCTGCGTCGAGGCGTGTCGAAGCGAGTAAAATCGAGCGTGGAAGTTAGTTCTCGTATTCAAAGCTAATTCCTTTTTTTGGTTGCTGCATTGAATTTAACAATAGAGTCTCTGCAACATCGAACTCGCTCACCTTCTCCCGTCATCCGTTCCCATGCTCTCAGTGAACAGTCCTCCGCTATCCTGCACCGACACGATGTTAATTGGTGATGGGAGGGTGTTAAAAATGGGCGAGTTGGTTAGGTTTAAATTCAAAAGCTGCCTGCACAACAATTTTTGATTTATATAATCGCGCTTCCACGCTTCACCGCAACATACATCACTCATCACTACGCATCACTCACTACACCTCACCTCCATCAAATTCTGCTTCTTAGATTCGAAAAACATTAATTCTTTGTCTGGAAATTTCGGGATGGGCATTGTACTCAGACATCCCAGTGATGAGGGGTTGGAATATTGAATTAATCCTGTGTCGGCAATGTAACGGAACTGCTGATGTGGCAAATCTGGGTCGTTCATGTCGGTGTGACAGGGGTAGACGTTTAAGGGTTTCGTATTATCCCCGTGGTCCAGGTCGACACAGTTATCGCCGCCATCATCGATGATGATCTGCAATGTCACGTTGTTATACTTCACTGACGGTGAATCGTCATTACAAACTTTCATAACTCCACTCTTCCCATCGTCATCAGCAACAAAACACATACCAGTACCAACGTTCTTCATCCGTCCCCCCTCCTCCTCGTCTTGAAAGGTGAAAACCTGATTCAAATCGTTCTCATCGCACGGCCTGCACAGAGCGCGTTGTGTAATTAGTAAGCGAGCGAAGCCGAATTTTAATGAGCGAAGTTGAATGTTTATGAGCGGGAGGTTCTTCGGGCTCACCTCATAACCACCTCCCTCGCCATATCCTCGTATTTCGTACCGTCCCTTGTTGTGGGTTTGAAAATGCCATTGCCATCGTCTAGCGTACCAAAAATGTAGGCATCACCAGTCCAAGCATCATCCAACTTCTTTGCAACGTGGCTGTACCCCTCCATTTCGTCGTTTTCGGTATTAAAGGGTGTCTCGTAGACCTCCGGAGATCCACTGCACCGACGTTAATTAGCGACGAAATTGCTTAAATCATACGCGCTTCGTATCACTCACCTACTACAGAACTCGTAATCACTCTTGACGATCTCCCAGTTTGTGCAGTCAGTATCAGTTTCCGTTGTCGCCCATAAATTACATACTCCCGTTGTATCCTCAAATGCAGACGTGTAATAACGGCCGTCTTCCCCTCGTCTTGGTGATGGAAGGGTGCTGGATCCAATGAATGCTTCGATAGGTTCCAAATCGAACCTGCACGATTGATCGTGTAAAATCAAGATTTTGTTTTTGGTGTGCGTGCGCGTGAGTGGTGTATTTGTGCGTGAGTACATGTGCGCCGTACCAACAATCGTAAACACGCCTCACTCCTCTCAAGCACGCATCTGCAAAACCATCGCGTCACATCACATCACATCACATCACATCACGTCGCATCACATCACATCACGTCACATCACATCACACCACTCAACTCACCTCGTCCAATTCACCAACTTGGGATCCTCAACCTCCCAATCACTAGACACCCTCGCCCCCGTCTTTGTCTGCTTGTCGAAGTCCCCTCCTCTAAAGTGGCTGTTGTAGATAATCGTAGGCACCCCCTCACACACAAATCCGATTCCATCCCAAGGTCCCAGTGCTGCACCAGTACTTGTGTTAGTATTAAGAATAGATAGCGCTCGCTCAACGGCAACCCAGGAATGGAACCAGGAATGGATGGATCCAGGAATGGATCTCTAAAAGGATTTATAAACTCACCCCCATCATATTCCTCGTCGTCAACGAGAGCAGGCGGTAGATGTTCCCACCTCCACAAATCGTCACTCACGACATGACCAAACGTCTGGTTACCCTGGTTCAAGTCATCGGGACAATTCAAATGATCTTGGTACATGATGTGGAATTTTCCATTTGGAGATTGGAAGACAGGATTCATGTCGTTCATTCCCTCGGGGGCGTAGGATCCTGGAGGGGAGATGCGAGTGGGTGGCATTATGTGGAATCGAGGATGGTAGAGGAGAGGGTCAGAGTTTGTGTCGGCGATGGTGGGGTCAGGGAGGACATCACCCAAGTTGCAACTGAGATTTCTTGCTGCAGCTGTGAAGGAGCTGACAAGGGTTATGCCAACGGTTTTAATCATAGATTTGTGGAATGTTTTACTTATGTTATTGTGTTATTCTGTTGGAGGATGTATGTGTGTTGGAGGATGTATAAAAAAAATCTGTCTACAACTTACACATGAAATATAGGAACACATTGACACTTTGACCAGTGGATATCCTCATGCCCAACTTTAAACATCACAAGTTGGGTAAGAAGCGTGAAAAGTTAGGGTAGAAGAAGACAAGCAATACCCAGATTATAGATTTGCAAAGGAGATATAGGAGAGAGATGAGCAGGACGTCTGCTACATCATTGGCTGGTAGTGAAAGCTTAGACACACAGACGTAGTCTTGCCTTGGTGAGCGTGCGGTCGATTTGGAACAATCAATTGACCCTCATCATCGGCTTGCTCACCCTCACTCCCGAGGAAGCTCGTTCGTTGGGTTGGAAGGGGATGCTCCGCTTGTACGCACCAGTGGGTTATTGGTGGAATGAGATGGCCGGGTGGATCAGATCACGATCGCATGCAGACTGCCACAAGTGGATCAAAAAGCACGATGATGAGTTGTGCGTAAAAGTGCGAAAAGTTGCAGCTTTCACCAAATATAAAGCGACTCCCTCGTGTTTCTTGCTCTTCGAATGATCCATCGGCACCCACTTTCCCTTAAAATTGCTACTACTAAAGGCCACACGATGCTCGAATTTGCCGAGTCCTCCCAAAAATATGCTTGCCGTGTAAATCATCAACGTCCTCCGACTCACCCCCACCCATATCTCCTCCACCCCCTTCCAAGGCTGAACTGAACGAGGTGGAGGACGTGCTGAAAAAGCCATCTCGTATGTGCGACGTCTGCAAGACTTCCACGACAAAAGCGTGCGGAAAATGAAAAACCAGCTACTTCTGTTTTGCCGAGTGCCAGAAACTAGCCTGGAAGAAGCACAAGAAGACGTGTAAGGCGCCGACCACCCCTCCTGCGAGTGAGGCAGAATTGCGAATCCTCCACGAGGGCATGCCTCTCCTCAACCGGTGCATCAGTGTTATATTAAATTTCTTGCGGATATCCGGCGTTAATCATTGGTTTTGTTTGCTTAAAAAAATTGGAATTGCATTTAATTATTGGATAAATCCTTCCCAATTTCTTCCATTTCCTCTATAGCCTTCCAAATCGCTGGGCTCGCCCCGGCTCCTTCCATCTGCAAGTAATTCTTGATCACAGCAAGTGACGAGTTGAGCCGCAGGGCGAGCTCAGCACAATCTGGTTGCTTTGGTTGTGGAGACGGAGGCGGAGGCGGAGATGGTGCAACCAAAAACGTCGAATCATAATCGTCGTCATCATTCTCGTCATTCTCGTTGCCGAAAAGGTCTTTTGTGGTGGTGGACGACGTTCGTGGTTGGGTTGTGGCGGGTTCTGGTTCTGGTTCCGATTCTGATTCTATTGTAGTTGTTGATGCTGTTGATGTTGTTGTTGATGCTATCAACACAACAACATCGTCTTCGTCCGCTCCAAAAAGGTTATTGGAATTGGAAGGCCTGCTCAGCCTTTCCCCTCCGAAGAGCCCGGCCATCGGATCCTCGTCGTCGTCGACTTCGTCGGCAACACGCGCACTAACTGGCGATTTTGTTCCAAAGAGCCCGCCGCCGCCGCCGCCGCTTTCAATTTTATTTGTGTCCCCCGCCACCTTGTCGTCGTCATCGTCTAGCACAAACGGGTCGTGTTTCACCGGAATTTTGGCTTTATCGTCCATCAGCCAGCTCGGAAGTCCTGTTGGGGGTGCTTTTTTCCCCTTCCCCTTCCCCTTCCCTTTCCCTTGCGATGTTTTCTCTACTACTTTCGCTTCGTCCTCTAAACTCATTCTGTCCAAACTCATTCTGTCCAAACTCATCCTTCGTTCTTCCACACTCATCTCTCCGTAGCCCTCTATCCCAGCCCCAATAACATCCCCTAGCACGTCCCCAATTCCCTTCCCCTCGTCCCCGATGAACTCGTAATTCATCAGCAGCATCAACAGGCTGTTCTCGTCCCTGGTCGACAGAATCTCAGCCCCCCTGAGTGCAACCATCCCGCAAGCGATTTTGCCAACTTGCCTCAAGAACGCCGTTGTGCTCTTCGTCAAATGCAGGAGCGTCGTCTTCTTCTTGACCTTTATCTCCGTCCTTTCAATAACTGCACTCTCGTTGGCGTTGGCATTGGCATTGTTGGCGTTGTACTTGCTGAACTCCCGAAACACGCTGCCCCAGATTCGGCTCAGCAGGTCGAAGTCGTTGGCCGACTCGCGAATAAACATGAGGCGCAGCCACTTCAGTAAATACACCTGCGGAATGACGTTGAACGTGTTCAGCCACTCGCTCAGCTCCTTACCCTTGTGCGCCGCGCGGCGCAGCGCAATCGACTGGATGTACGCGCACTCATTCACAATGTAGCTTTTCTGTGAGTGGGTTAGTGCGAGAGAGTTGGTTGCAAAAAAAAATGCGAACTACTGAATCGGCCGTAACTCAAACGTATGGAGGTTTTAGATTCTCAGATTTGGGTTCACGGTTGCGGATTCGGCAAGGCGAGCATATTTATGCGAGGGAGCTGCTGCCATGGACGGTCGACAACAGAGGCATGGCACCGCCAATGTGAGAACTAAAAAAACCTAAAAAAAAAGGCGAAATACTGAATCGGCCGTAACTCCAACGTATGGAGGTTTTAGATTCTCAGATTTGGGGTCACGGTTGCGGATTCGGCAAGGCGCGTCTTCTTGTGCGAGGGAGCTGCTGTTCATGGACAGTCGAGATCAGGGGCAGTGTTCCCATATGTGAGCTAAAAAAAACTAAAAAAAAGGCTAATCGCTGAATCGGCCGTAACTCCAACGAATAATGCCATTGAACACTCAAAATTGGACACGGTGGCAAGTTTGACCAAGCGCGTCTGTCATTTCCCAATCATGCACGGCACGCTCACCTTCTCCTCAAACAATCGATCTGTCAAGTCCAAATCAGCCTGCGTGTCACTCTCCATTCGAGCGTTCACGTAGCTCCGTCCCAAACCCGCAACGTCGTACACCGGTATCAAATTCACCATTATCGCAGAGAACAGCGCGTACGTGTGTCCAGGAACCAAATCACTGCGCCCCCGCCGGAGCGTTAGTAAAGGATGATGAACCCGGCTGCAGCGTATGTGGGCTCGCTCACCTCTCCTCGCCAAACGCCTCGTTCGCAACGTAGTAGCAAACGCTCGCAATCTCGTGCTGCCCCTGCTTGTACTCGCTCAGCAAGCTTTTGTTCGTCTCAGCAAAAACAAAGAGAACGTGGAGGAGAGTTTGGCGGGCTCTTGGAGTCTGGAAGTAGCACTTGTTATCGTTGTTTCGAGTTGTTTTGGAGGTGAAGGAGGGGTAGAGACGGTCAAGGTCTGCAAAATGTGGTGTGTTGAAGTGTGAGTGTGAGTGTGAGTGTGAGTGAGTATATGAGTACGAGATGGGGATGGATTTAGGCAAAGGCTCGGACCTATCTCAATCTGCTTTATGGCCTCCGTCTTTGCATAGAAAACTGTCCAGAGGGGATTGCTGGAAGTTTGGGAGGAATCGGAGGGGCAGGATGGGGAGGCAGAACCCGTCAGGGGGTCTATATCGTTGTCAAAGGACATTGCAGGCAAATGAGTTTTGACAAGGGTATCGAAATCGATCGGGGCGGTGGAGGTGGGAAATGAGAGTAGTGCAGACCAATCATCGAAAATGTTCTTAAAATAGGATTCGTTTTTGGATGACATGGTTGTGGTGTAGTGTGGTGTGGTGTGGTGTTCAAGCAGGTTGAGGGAAACATTAATTAAATTCTCACGAACTCACATGATTCTGCAAATGTGCGATGACTTCAACGACGACTGCAACCAGTGTTTAAATGCATCCCTTGGCTGTGTATTCCAAATTGGGTATTGCATGAACGATTGCAACGTAATGGATGTAGCCTGCTACGTTCTAGACAGTGGCCAAACTGCTGAGCAAGTCTGCCAACGAAGGGATTGGAATGATGCCGACAATTCTCTTTGCAATCAAGTCTCTTCTTGTTCAGGGTGTGTGAACACTTACCTGACAGAGCCAGGAACTGAGGCAAAATGTCGTTGGCATGAACAAGGAAGTGGATTTTGTGCTGCGGGTGGGGGGATGATGGGCCCTGGAGTCTCCTCGTGTGGCCAGGTTGAGGTGGATGATGATTGCGGTTGTGATTGCGTGGACTGTATGCCGCTCGGGTGCGAGGAACCTTGGTGTGCTGAACCTTGTGAAGATGGAGAGATTTACGACAAAGCCGTTGGTTGTTGTGGTGCTTGTGTGGAGAATAAAGCAGGTGCAGGGTTAGGGTTAGAGTGCGACTCGGTTCGCTGTGCGGCGCATTTATGGAATTGCACTGAAAACGAGATCTTCATAGAGGCGGAAGAGGTGGGAGATGGTGGTTGTTGCGGTGGTTGCGTTGATATCACTCTCCTTTCTTTATTTGGCAACGGGGGAGTTGGGCAGAACACAGCACTCGATCTTAGTGTCCTTGTTTTTTGTTGTCTAATCCTTATCGTAAACTTTTAAATGTAGATTTGAGCAACTACAACATCGATTTTTACTTTGTAGAATTTAAATGATTTCCGTCCAGTAAGCCCTACTCTCCAACGACCTGACCTTCCCCCCAATCATGTTCCTCGTTTTGGTCCTCGTCCAACTTCCTCTTCTTCTTCTTGGGAGTTTGCTTTGGTTTGGCGGGGTGAACAATTTCCTTTGTCTTCCTTATGTTGAGAGCTTCCACCAACAATTGCTTATCTTGCTCCTCCAAATCTTCCCAGCCCTCGCAACACTCTTCGACTCCATCCATTTCAATAGCAAAAACCTCTTCGGAATCTACACCGCCAGCATCGAGAACCGCAGTCAAGGCAGCCTTCGACGAGAGAATGTCCTTGTACGGGTTGTTCTCGCTGTCGAGCTTGGTTTTCTTGATGCAAGGAAAGCACACGTGATAATCCGAACGGAATCCAAGCGCTGCCATAGGAGAAGGGCACTTCTGCGAGCACACTTTGCATTTGAGAGTTTTGAACTTTATTTTGCGAAGGACACATTTGGCAGAGGTGTGATACCACTCGTCCTGATCACCATGACCGGTTCCCTTCACGATGCCAACTCTGGTCGTTCCAATGTACAACGAGGGATTGATGGAAATATCTTTCTCGCCCGCTTTTTTGCATGACTTGCAGCTGCTTCGGTTTGATGTTGCGAAGGTGAACTTCATATCTGCCGGTTGAGTCAGAAATTGATTTTCGTAGAATGAATGGGACGAGGGCTGAGGGGTGTTTATTATATTCTGTTCTAGTGGGAGATGGAGATTGTATACGGGGTCGAACACGGTGCTTGTTAAAGAGTTATAATACTTGGTCCTCTTTAGTTATAATGCTTGGTCCTCTTTCAGAGGGAAACTTTGGAAACTTTAAGAAAGCTAATAAGTGTGAACATGTTCTTACATACCCCCTATTTGCTTGAAATACCACACGAGACAATAAAGGCGAAACTCCCATCGACATAGCAGTAGGAGTGGAGCTCTCCCACACTCCCAAGGAAGCTCCAATTCAATGCGTGCAAAGAGAAACAAAACGTCCTCCGCCTCACTCCCAAGTACATCTCCTCCACCCCCTTCCCCGCCCTCCTCCAAAAACACCTCCCCAAGCAGTTCGTCGACGAGGAGGTCTTTGGCACCTGCA
>Ga0114994_10000726_pt1 | contig 22697 bp, 22 predicted proteins | sample ArcticOcean_MG_C_9_FD_87043 | JGI IMG/M metagenome (GOLD analysis project Ga0114994, IMG submission 87043) | Marine microbial communities from western Arctic Ocean - ArcticOcean_MG_CB2_152 | ecosystem: Environmental > Aquatic > Marine > Oceanic | place: Arctic Ocean: Canada Basin | collected...
TAATTAGTTTACTTTGCTCCATATAAATACATATAATATTTTCTTGGTGCCACTAATCATTCTTCTTAGCTACCCACTAATCATTCTTCTTAGCGCACCATGCCTTCGCTTCACTAACTACTCCTTGTGCCGGGTTCAAATATTTGCCAATACATACCAAGTCTTCTGTCCCATTATTTTCTAAATCCGCAAAATAATCATTGGGGTCGTTGATTACACATTGGGATTTCGCTGGAGTTTCGAACGAATTCAAAGCCAACATCTCGGTGCTATTTGGTGGACATAATACAAAGGTTTCTTGGAATAGTTTCGTAGTAATTATTAAAACTAGTAATAAAATTAATACCACGTTAATCATATACTATTATTTGCTATTTTTATTTTATTTGTTAATTCAATAATAACCTCATAAGTCTAAAAAATGCCAGTTTTCGTAAGGACCCCGACAATTAACTAATTTAACATCGGTTAGTGTCCCGATTTTTTCTTTAACTATTGTTTTCAAGTGTTCTATTTCATATTTACTAAAATCTTTATTGTATTGATACCTAAATGACATATGTGGATTCTTAATTTCTTTCCACCAACATGGTTCTATATTATCCACCAATATGACTTGAAAATATAAGGCGTGAAACCCATTTTCATTACTATAGACAACTTCTTCATTCAAACGCACCTGGATTGGTTCTATAGTTTTCCAACGTTCATATAATTCCAGTGCTTCGGGATATTCCAATTTAGATTTAATAGTTAAATGGGGATAGAAACCTTTCCTATAAGTGTTCCAAGTGTGGTCTTCTGAATTTATGAACCACAAACAATAGTTAAAGTCCATAAAATAAAATAATAAAATAATAAAATTAAGCTTAAACTTCAATTAATATTTCCGATTCTTCATTATCAGAGTCATTATCCCCAAATACATCTAATTCGTCATTCAATTTATGTCTCTTATATATGTAGGTATATCCAACTATACCGGTTATATAATAACCCAAAACAAACCCTAGAAATATATTCATAATTAATAATAGTAAATAAGAATTTAAATATATTTTTATTGTTAGTATTTAATGCTTCATTTTGTGTTTGATCTTGATTATACTTTATATCAAACACAAAGTGAAGGATATTTTGATTACTCGCAATTAAAAGAAAACAAATATTTGGATTTTTTATTAGGTAATATACCATTCAATAAAATCATATTTACAAATGGGACATATTCTCATGCCCTGGCTTGTTTAGAAATTATGAAACTGAAGCACCATTTCCCAGACCATAAAATTGTTGCCCGTGATACTATCAATGACCTCAAGCCCAATATGGAGTCATTTGATAAATTTAAAAAACATCAAGATATAAAAAACAATGATAAAGTTATATTTTTTGAAGATTCTGTCGAAAATCTACTTGCCAGTAAAAAAATAGACTGGATTACCATATACATCGGAAAGCATAACGTTTCACAATTTAAATCTATAAATAAACAATTCGAAAATATAGAAACCGCACTAGAATTTATCATTGATAAAAATAATATAGTTACAAGACGCCTTCAATATCAAATGGACCACAGTTGAGTTTTGATGTATTATTGTATTTATATACACCCACTTTCGAGACGTAGTTATTACCTTCTCTAATATTGCCAACATATTGTTCCGTGGCTCCTGGAGGTGGATTAGCACTAAGTAATTGATGGTGAATATAATTTGTTTCAGTTGGAACAGTACTAAGAGGCATCCAAGGATGGTCAACTTGTGGTCCTCCATATAAACCACCATTTACTTGTGGTTTTGGCATACACTTAGTTTCAGTGTCTCTTTTATGATGTGGAATGGCACTATCCTTAGTTACCTGTTTATTGGGTTTAATATTACAAGGAGCATAACATTTATTATCCATAATAGTATAAAGCCACAAAATAATTTATTGTTTTTTAATCAAAATAATTTATTGTTTTTTAATCAAAATAATTTATTGTTTTTTAATCAAAATAATTTATTGTTTTTTTATCAAAATAATTTATTGTTTTTTAATCAAAATAATTTATTGTTTCAAGAAACTACTATTTTCATTGATATCTACTTTATAATTATTACACCAACTTAATGCTTTCACTTTCTGATTTTCAATTATAGAAGATGTCACTTCTATACTTTCATAGTTACTAATTATATCCAAAGTTAATTTTATATTATCTCGTTGTTTATTTGTAATCAATTCATTATATATATTTATTCTTTTAATAAAATCACTCGGAACCTGTAAAAACCCGAGTTTATTACTAGATGTTTCCCATTTTTTTACCAAATTAAATAATTTATTCAGTAAATCAGCATCTATACCTTTAAAACCCTTACAAATAATATATTTTTCGGAATTTGCTGGTCGGCTTGTATATGGTTTTGAAATGATTACTTCACCATAACACAACGATAATATCCATAAAAATTTCACAGTCAATTCCGTATGAATATCAAAAATCTTACATACAAAATGACCTCCGTTTTTTTGTAGATGTAACGCGCTGACGATTTCGCAAAATATAATTCTATAACTCATACTTTCTTGATTATTAAAATCGGTGGAAAAATCGAATCCACCATCGGCGGTCACTAACATACATCCGTCACTAAACATATATTTTAAATATTGTATATTTTCCAATTTATATAGGTCTCCGGTGTCATCTTTACCATACGTTATATTGATATGTTGATTATTTTTTAAAAAGTTCTTTGATTTCTTCCACCCAGGAATTTCACGATTCGTTGATTTTAAAGTTATACCCACAATACGATCTTTGGTTTCGCGATAATTATTTATACATTCAATAAATCCACCCGGACCTTCTGCCAAACAACATATATTTATTTTTTCGGTATCAAGAATTAATTCATGATCGATTAACATTTCTAACATTTTAAAATAACTGCGACTCAATGGTTCATATAAAGCAATACTATCCTTTTTATTTCGTTTATTTGGTAAATGAATTAGTTCATAGTCATTACTAAACTTCTTGGCGCGGTCCCATAATTTAGTATCTTCTAATTCATCTATTTTATTTTTAGACACTAATAGATTCACAAGTGTTTCACCATTAATTATGGGAATTTTACTATTATCATCATGATTAAATATTGAGGCTGAGTTTTTCAATACTATAGAACACATAAAAAAAAATAATAATAATACTTTAAATCTTTTCAAAAATGAAATAATTATATAAATAACTTAATTCTTTGAGTTGGGGTGTCATAGATGAAGCGTCACCATAGTTAGTTTTAGAACTTTCTAATTTTTTATACATATCTTCAAATTCACCAAGCGTTTTTAATTCTAAATTATAATTCATAGCAAGTTCTTCCAAGTATTTGAAATTTACAAGCCATTCAGTCGTTGTTTTACCTATGGAATTAATATATACATCTATTGGCATACCTATACTGGTTTCATCGTTACGAAATTCTTCATCTTCATATTTCTTCTTAATTTTCCACAAAATACTATCATACGTTTCACCTACCATGATTTCACTAGTTTTTAGGGCATCAAACACCTTCTGTCCATTCAATGTTGTTCCTATGAACTTTCCTCCCACATTAAGGTTACTAGAAATATTCTCAAAGAACCCATTCAATTTTACTTTATTTTCAAAGAAATAATGAATGCTAAATTGACAACTAATCACATCAAATCTATTATCCTTCAAAAGTCCATACATACGCTGTAATTTAGAATTTTCTACAAGCGATTGCTCAACATTTCCATATAACACATCCAAATAATATTTATTAAGGTCGTCATTGGCAGCATTACCGTTTTCCATATTATAGGCCGCATTTCCCCATACCATAAGGGTATTCCTTAACATCGGTTTATTTTTATTTTCATCTTTCATAGCATTAAGTACCCTATTACAAGCACCGTTTTCGGTATTTTCTAAATTGTCACGATTAATATCCATACAAATAATATTTTCAAGTTTGGTATCCAACCAATGATTCATATCACCACATTTTCCCGAACATATATCCAAATAAGTTTTAGCGCCTTTAGATACCATACCAATCAAATTTTTCTTCACATAACTATGAAAATCTCCAAGAGACTTAGTTGGTAGGTCTTTTCTTTCTTTCGTTTTAATATAATAAACGTCGTCCACATCAGGTATATCACCGGATTTAATCATATTATCCAATATAGGATTGTGTAATGTACGCCAATTATTAATTGCGGTAACAAAATCATTGGGATTATTCACGTTACGAACTCTCATAGGTTCCCACCAAAATCCCTCGGCTTTATCTTTGTTATAACGAAATTCTACAATATTATTTTCATTTATTATTTGTTTCTGGTCAGTATAAGCAACATCGTTATTCATACGTAAATATGAAAATTCAATATTTTTAATATATGGGTTATAGGGGTGAAATGGAACATTGTTGTATCCCGATTCAAATGTAAGTTCTTCATTTAATACACGACAACTATTTACGGAACTATGAATTTCAGCATTATATCCCACATATAACATCGCGGTTTTGTATTGAATCACAACATCCCCATCTTTATAATAATCTATTAAATCCTTAGAAGGATCATCTGGGTCTTTTTTAAATTTTACACGAAAGTCAATTGTAGTTTCCAATGGAGGTTTCCATTTAAAACAACTAAACCATCTTCCATCAAATTTTGCCTTTTTACTATTAAAACTACCACCTACAGGCAAATTGATTGGAGTATAGATCAAACCATCGGTGCTATAAATGTAATTCTTTTCAAGTGCCATTTTACTATGCTCAAAAATAAGTGTATCGGATTTTAATTTATTTATATATTTAACCAAATCACGATATTTAGGGTCATTTTCAGAAAACGCCTTTAATTCGGTTTCGAGTCTCATTATTTCTTTATCGGTATCTTCGTCATAATCTACGACATCACCAAAATAGAACTTCTTCGGTGCCAAAATGAGGCCATCGATTTCTTTTATTAGTTCCATGGTATCAAAGAATTCGGTCATTTTTTCATATCGTGATGTTTTTAATTCACCGATTTGTTTCTGTTCTTCGGACCGATTAAATACTTCATTTCGTAAATCTAGGTTTTTATAAATGTAAATATCGAAAACCATAAATATAATTATAGGTTGATTTTTGGAATCTTTTACAATATATTCACCATCTAATACACTATTTCCCATATTGGGAATACTACATCCAAGCGATTTAATTTCATTTTTACGATTAATCATATACACATTACCATTTCCTAATACTACACATAGATTTCTTTCACCGTCGGCCTTATCAGTAACACAATAATTACGACGAATAGACAATATATCCTTATAATCACTATAATCTTTGCGGGTTACATGTTTCATTTCCAATGCGGTCGGTTGGGGACCCATAAAACGCTTAGATTTAACTAATGATGAATACTCTTTTCGGAAGCGCGATTTTTCTTCTTGGGAAATAATGAAAATATTGTTTTGAATGGCTTTCAACAAGAATTCAATATGAACTTTAAATAATTCTAGAATTTTTTCATATTTTTCTTTATGACCTATTTTATTTCCAAGATATTCAATTTCGATTTCATATTTGACATCATTTCGTAATACATTAGATATTTGGATATTCTTTGATAATATCATTTCTTCATATTTTTTCCCCTTTAATTCAACTTCATCACTTGGCTTCAAACCTTCAAACCAGGATTCAAAATCCATTACATTCTTAGGTTTTAATACAAATTTTTTCATTGATGGTTTCAGGTCTTTCTTTTTAATGTATGTGCTTGGGTTTGTATTAACTTTTGTATTGGATGATTTGATTATACTACAATCAATTGAAAATAATTTATCGTTGGTTTTGAAACTAAACCGTTTTTTGTATCGAAACATCTTATTAATAGTCGGCCATCTATTGAAAATCGCGATATCTATTTTTTCATCCAATTCCTTTTTGAAATTAATACGTATATTATAGTTTCCAATATCAACTGGTTTCATTTGTCGTGTTTTACGTTGAAGTATATAAGAACCGGCCTTCAATGACGACAAGTTATTGGATTTACAATAACTATGAATAGCACCATCACCGAAAATAGTATATCTTAAACTGTTATCTTCTTCGGGAATGAAAATGTCTAAGGTAGAACCAGACGCATGAAATGTAGCTTCATTATAACCTTTTAAATAAGAAATAACACGATTGAACGTTTCTTTTTCAATGGGGTAATCTATGTTGGTATTATAAATTGCCTCCATTTCTATATTGGGGTCTTTCTGAACCATTTTAATCCCTTTCATTATGGTGTCAATATGAGATGAAATATCCATAATTCTATATAATAATATTATAATTTAATTCTTAAATATATGTATCAATTTTTATATTTCAAAATTCTTTTTTAAGTCTCCATAAAGAATAGCTTTAGTTTTTCTTTTAGATGTTTCATCATCTTTTAATGAAATATTGTTTTCATTGGCAAGATCTATAAGTCCCTGTAAACTATATGAACCAATTTTGTTCATTTCCCGTATTTCCTTGAAATATTCTTTAATTTTCGACAAATCTGTATAACTGAAACTGTCGAATTTAATATTTACTAATGGCAACATGTATTGTGCGTACCCAATAATAACCAGGTTATTCTTAATTTTATCCTGATTATATCCCTTGTATAATTTGTATTTCTTATTTTCTACATTAATATACAGACAATTAATATTTAGACAATCGCAAAAATATTGAAGGATTTTCATATGTGGATATTTTTCATTAAGGAGACTCGTTATATCGGTTTTAGAAATATAGGTATTCTTATAATTAAATTCCTTATAATTTGTATTTAAATTATCCAACATACTATTCTTAAGGGTTTCTAGACATTCCTTTTTAGTTGTTTCGGTCTGATTCATATATTCTCCATTTTTTATCATTTCTATAGTTTCATAGAGGTCTTTGGACCCAAAAATGTAGTATTTATTCAAATCAATAAAATCCGAAAAGAATTCGGGTACTTCAATAATTTCATTTTCAATATAATTAATAAGATGATTGGAAGCCTCGAAATTTTCATTAAAGACAATAGAACTACTTTCGATATTTACTTCATTGTGAGGAATATCGAAAGGTTGAATAAAGGTTGAAGACGAATTAATATTAAATTTTCCAGACTGTTTGCTTGACTTTACTGTCGTTGTAATCTGATTAAGTGTAATGGATTCCATGATTGTATTATATGTGTATTATATATATAGTCATTTTTTGTGATTTAAATCAATTTTTTAAAATGAATCTTTAAAATGAATCTTTAAAATGAATCTTTAAAATGCTTAATATAATCATACTTGGCAATTTTAGATAATAGTTCTGGGTCGGTTGATTTTGCGGCGTCATCAAATTTTCTAAGCATTAAATGATATATGTATAAATTGCTTTGTTGAAATTCCTTGATTTCACTTTCTGTCATTTTTCCGCCTTGATATTTAAATGTTTCCTTTGACGCATCCGACAAATTTTCATAGTATTCACTATTCATAGATACTAAATATCTTTTCACATTTATATGATTTTCCACTAATTGACATATATCTTCATGTATATTTAAATCCCGTAAATATTGAGCGCCTTTTTTTTCATGTGAGTGTATTCCTACATTACCCATTTTTTCACAATTATAGGTTTCATATAATTCTTTATCGTGTTCCATAAGATGCCCGACATCGTGGAAAAAACAACCTAATATAAAATTTCGTTTAGTGATTCTTTCGGTAACTACCGTACGAATATATTGTTCTCCTAATAAAGCACATTGCACAGCGTGTTGATATTGTGTTACATCTTCGCCGATATAACCTTGATTTCCATATTTAGTGTATAGGTCAAAAACCTCTTCCATTATTAATTAATATTACTATTAATAATTTTTTAATATAAGAAAAAAAATGATTTTTTAATCAATTAAATAATTGTGTTCTCGAAATACTTAACGAATAATATAATTTTTTACTTCTTCAATCCGTTCTTTTTCTAATTCTTTATTATCGTTGGAATATAATAAAAATTTGTGTATTTCGGTTATTGTATTTTCGCTTAATGTATTCATATTAATGAATGCCCCATTATTATTAAGTGTATAATTGGAATTGTGTGACCGAATTATTTTAAAAATTTCATTTTGTTCATCTTCATTTAATTCATCGATGATTTTTTTTATTTTTTTTAATTCTTCGACTTTATTCATTAACTATTCGTTATACATATTTATCTAAAATATAACTTATGTGCGTTTAGATGAATGTTTTGTCTCCCAATTCAGTATTAACACCCTTAGAATTGGCATCTACAGGATTTGGAAATGTATCCATATTTTTATTCAAGTCCCGGATATAGTTAACATGTCCTACTGCTCCAACCATTACATTTTCGACACAGTATTCCAATACTTTAAGATTCAACTGACTTATTTGTTCTTGTATTTTACAATCCATATTTTGACCATCTTGAAGAAAAATAGATCGCATAATAATTTTGAGTTCATCATCGGATTGTCTTCCTATTCGGACTTTCCCTTCACTTTTATTGAACACACCATTAATAATTTTCTGCTGTATATTATCTATATTTTTTTTAGAAAAAAATACTTTAGCTAAAATGGATTTCTCCATAATACCTTGTAGACTATCATAGAAATCTTGTTCCGGTCCCGTATGATTTTCTTGGTATAATTCAAACTGTGGATAGGATGAATTGGTTTGTAAGTTTGCCATGCGACCAGAATTAGGATTTAATTGATATTGTTCGGTTACTTGGTTAAAATGAACATATGGACTATCGTCTTCTTCGTGTGTAAATAGTGTGGGTGCGTCTACAGTATTATTCAATCTTGGATTAGCAAAACTGTTTTCTATATTAGATTTAGTAGAATATAAATGTTCTTGCACTGATTTTATATTATCCATTAAATTAATAAAACAAAAAAACTACAACAATTTAGACTTGAATTTCTCGATATATCTGTTATATTCAATATTTACTTGAATTAAATGCTGAACATCATTATTTATCAATTCGCCTTTAGTGAATGTACTTACATTATTAGCCATTGAAAAACTATCGTAACTATATGTTCCATCGTTATTATTTAAATTATTATTTAATCCTATTACAATAGTGTTAAACATAGTATTACTTGAATTAGAATCATCAAATAGGTCAATAATATAATGGTTTTCTTGCCTTAAAAGGTATTTATTTAATTCACTATTAGAGTTCGCGTTAGGCGTCAATGAACTTATTTTAATGGTATTACCTATTTTATATTCTTCTGGACTAAAAAACCGTGTTGTTTTTAGTTTAAATCCATTCTCCTCTCTGAAAACTATATTACTAGATTGAATATATCTATAAATCTTATTTATGTTAGCTGAACCTTCAGTAACTATAAATACATCGTTAATATTCAATGATTCCCGAGTTAATATGAATGGATTACTAGCGTCGCCCACTGTAGTGACTTTATAATAACCATTTTCCAACAATGTAGTTTGATCTTTTACTAAAACTGTTTCGTTTTGACTAAGTGAAACGGTATCTATAGAAATAGCACCATTTGCGTCACACGTAAGGGTTCCAGCACCGCTACTATATGTAGCATTTAAATCCTCTGTAGTTGCTACATTCGCACTATTTTTATAATAATAACATTCACTCAACGACAAATAATCATTCAATAATGTGATTTCATTACCGTTTGGAGTCATAAACGATAGTTCAATAGTATTCAATACACCTTTCAACGAAGGATAGAATATTTTATTTGAAGATATATTGACGAAATTACAAATCTTATCATTTTGACTTGGTATGAGTCGGCGTCCAAAATTATCTTTTTTAACTAGTGTCTGACTTGCTCCCGTACTTACATCATAAGCATAATTATTGTTGTTAGATTTATAGCGTTCGGTATCATTTAGTAATAAAGAAAAGGCTTCCGTAATATAATTGTTGGTACCATAATTAGTTTGGGAGAATTCCCGGAATCTTAACAGCAAATACGGTAAATCACTTATACGCTTAAATTTAGGAATGTGGGATTTATATATATTTTCATTATTATTAAACTGAATCAAATTAGTGTCCATGTAAGCATGAATATCTCTTAAATTAACATATAAATCCGGTAATACTACATTTTCTATTTCAATACTACTAATATTTCTAAATACCTTTGTTATACTTGAACCATAGGTTCCATTATTACCGAAATTAACATTATAATTAAAGGTTCGCTCGTTTTCGATATTTCTATCTCCACTATATAAAAAAATAGTAGATTTACTTTTAACTTCGTTTAGCTCTATTTCTTTTAGACTGCTGGTTTCATTACTATCAATCGTATCTCTATATACGTCCATTAAATAAATAAATATATAATATATATAGCCGTATAGCTATTCTCTAATTCTTTTTTTTAATCTTAATTATTTTCTTTTTTGGTTTATTTTTCAATTTATTTTCATCATCCATGTCACATTTTATAAGGGATTTCAAATCTAAATCAGTAAGTTCCTTGGTCCATAATGTAACATACGTTTCACCATTTATTTCTTCTAAATCACGTGTTTTATTTTCTATCATCTTTTGTAGTTCTTCTATTTTGTCTTCGGATAAGTTATAAATATGCATCTTGATTAAATAATCATACGTGCCATCAATTTCGGGATAGCCACGACTTTTGAGTTGTTCTATAATCTGTTCTTTTTTAACTCTAATAATCTTTATTTTTTCATCAATAAATTCCTGAATAAATTTCATTTTATAATCAAGAACACCAAGATCTTTAGTTATTTCAGTCTTAATATACTCTATTCGCTGTGTATAAAAGTCCTTTCTTATATCAACAAAATCCTTTAGAATTTCTAGCTCACTTGTATATTTATGTAATCGACCGTTCTTATTATATAATACCATATTGGACGTGCTAATTTTACTACATAGTTTAAAATGATGTTCCAACTTGGTCATACCCAGTTTCTCATCAAAGAATTGCATGTCAAATAGCATTTCTTCGTCACAACTAATTTCAAAATGAACTTTGACATCGGTACAATAACTATTATACATACGGACTAGCAGTATGGATTTATTATTTTGCTGTTTAACCAATATTTCTTCCAGGAATTCTTTGAATTTATGGGTCCACATACCCACTGGTAATTCTGTCACTATGAGCTTATTTCCATTAATAGTATATTTACCCTTGGACAAATAACTATTTTCGGATAATTTAATAATCACACCAGTGAATCCTTTATACCATGGTATCATAGGAATCATATCCTCATCGTTAAGATGTCGGGTAATATTTTGATGAATATCAATTGGATTAAAACACGGGACTTCTGTAGACCAACCCGTACCAATTCCACTCGCACCATTAATGAGTACAATAGGTAGTATTGGAACATACGTTTCGGGCTCAACTTTAGTTCCATCATCGTAATTATCCTTTAATAACGGCATATCTTGTTTATTAAATAGTTTCAGTGTCGCTTTCGCTAATCGTGTAAAAATGTATCTGGGTTGTCCAGCATCCTTACCACCTTGAACCCGTGTCCCAAATTGACCAACCGGTTCTAAAAGATTAATATTATTCGAACACACAAAGTCCTGTGCCATATTAACAATTGTACCACACAAACTAGCTTCACCATGATGATAAGCACTGTTTTCACTAACATAACCCGCCAACTGCGCTACTTTAATTTCGGTTATCAAGTTTCTTTTAATACATCCAAATAGGACCTTTCTTTGACCGGGTTTTAGCCCATCAATCATCGATGGAATAGATCGAATATTATCACTATTGGAAAAGTGTATTAGGTCACAATTGATGAAATTTTCAATAGATACCTTGGGGTCACTATAATCCAAAGTATTGTTACGGTCATAGTCCTTTAACCATATCTTTCTGGTATTAGCACTTTCCTTTTTCTTATCAAATGCTAAATTCAGACTATTGTAATCCTTTTCATCTTTAGTCGTATATTCGATTAATTTTAATTGTCGGAAATATTCCTTGGCTTCTTTAGGTGTCGATGTCGCCAATCCCTTATAATATTTAACGTGATATTTGTCTAAAGCATTGGGATTATCTTCGACAAATTTCTCATAATCCTTAAGACTGTAGAATTCGCGTATATCCTTTTTAGTGGTGGCCTTGACAATCGGTGTTAACATAGAATTCAGAAATCCTTCCATTTTAAACAAACTGGGCCACAAGTGTTCAAACAGTGTGAAAATGAGTCCTTTAATATGAGAACCATCTTCATCTTGATCAGTCAATATGAGAATTTTCCCATATCGCAATGTTGAAACGTCCTTATATTTCTTATTAGTTTCCAGACCCATAATCTTCTTGATATTGATAAGTTCCGGATTATCCGACAGTTTCTTCATATTTTGTGGGTCTTTAGCGTTAATTGGTTTCCCTTTTAGTGGGAAAACACCATAATTATCGCGTCCAATGATTTCAATTCCAGCCATCGCGGTTGATTTAGCTGAATCGCCTTCCGTTAAAATCAAGGTACATAAATGACTATTTTTAGTACCCGCCCAATTGGCATCTTCGAGTTTAGGAATTCCAGTAAGTCGTGTTTGCTTCTTACCATCGGTTTTCTTAAGCGTCTTATTTTGTTTGGCTTCGGCTAAACTAATTGCTCTTTCAATAATACCACACTTCGACAACGCATCTATGAATTTAGAATTAATTTCACACTTAGATCCGAATTTATCTTTATTTGTCGTAAGCGATTCTTTCGTTTGACTACTGAAATTTGGATTATCTATAGTAGATTTTACAAACACGATAAGATTTTCTTTGATATAGTTCGGTTTCACTTGAACCTTCTTTTTCTTTTCTATATATTCACATAGTTTCTTGGTTATTTGATTAATGATATAGTCGACATGTTTGCCTCCTTTGGATGTATTAATACCATTCACAAATGACACTTGTTCAAATGATAGACTCGGTGACAACGCACAACCGATTTCCCATCGGTCATTAACCTTTTCAAAAGCTCTAGGTGCCTTCTCCAAATAAAGATTAATATATTGTTCAAATGTTCTACATTCTATTTTTTCATCATTGAAGAAAATATTAAGGTCGTTTGAACTACACGCTGCCATATCGAAAGCACGTTTCTTCATAAGCTCCATCATATCGTCCGAGATACCTTCAATATTGAACCGTTTGAAATCGGGAATGTAGTCAATCTGCGTGAAAGGTTTCGAAGTATATTTAGTGATTGTAGGTTTATCTTTACGTTTCTTGTTATCATAGAAACTCATAGAGAATTTCTTGTTTTTATGTTTATCGACAGTAGTAATAGTAAATTTCACGGAAAATATATTGGCTAGTTTAGCACCATAACCATTTTTGCCACCGACATGTTTGATTTCATCTTTGTCGTAGTTTGAAGAAGTCAGCAATTCTCCGAAAATAAGTTCAGGAATATAGATTTTTTCTTTCGGATGTATATCAATCGGAATTCCTTCGCCATCGTTATAGACACTAATGAGTCCAGCCTTCTGGTCTACATTGATTCTAATATTCTTGACTGGAGCCAAAGTCTTGTCTTTATTTTCTTTCATACGAATGTATTGGTCAAACGCATTAACAAGGATTTCATCATATAGTTTATATTCCCCTGGAATATAAGTCAAGGGTTTATTTTCCATATGTTTCTTTTCTGGATCATAACACCAAAAATCACACATATTTTTTTCGGTATCGCCGATGTACGTATCCGGCAATTGAAGAACATGTTCCTCGTGGGAAAGTTTTTGATGAACTTGTTTCGATGTCATGGTTGTAGAATAGATATACTTTGAAAAATTATGTTTATATATATTCAAATTTTTATTTTATTTATATATATTAAAAACATGAATCAAAGGGTAATATTTAACTTCTTACTTGTTGTTTTTATCTTACTATGTTTAGCAACATTGGCTAAAGTATATTTAAAGAACAAAAGTATAAGAGAGACATTCTTTGGGGTAGGTGACGCAAATACTGCTGCTGATGCAGCTACTACACCAGGTGCTTCAGATGAATTCGATATTAAAATAAATGAAGCGCAAATTATAATAGACGCTCAAAAAAAAATAATAGACGACCAAACAATAATAATAGCTGATCGTCAAAAAGTCATAGATGATGCACAAACTAGAAAAACCGTATCAGTAAGTGGAAGAGACGCAGCCCAAACTAAAATAGACGCTGCTAAAACAGCAAAAACCGCAGCAGAAACAGCAAAAGCCGATGCTGTAACAGCAAAAACCAAAGCAGAAACCGATAAAGCCGCAGCAATAGCAAAAGCAGAAAAAGACAAAGTCGAACCGGTTAGGCTATACAATAGTTACGTTCAGCCTTGGCAAAGACAAAAAAACAAGGTGTTCACATGGGACCAGAAAATTAATAAGCTAAACATGGAGACCGATTGGTTTCAAGCAACATATGTTGTTCCAGGGAAGCTGGAAGACGCGAAAAAAGGGAAAAGCGACGAAGAATCGTTGCGAGATCAATATAGAGGTTGGATGGATACAGAATGGAAAAAAATAGAAACACAAAAGGACATAATAGCGAGCAAAGATGGGACTGTAACCGGCGACCTAAATACAGAAATAGAAAAACAAAATGAAAAAATACCGCCTCAAAATGGAATAATAGACGAACAAAATGTAATAATAGAAACCCAAACTAGTATTAAGAATAGTTATGACGCCAATATAGCAACAGAAGACGGAATAATAACACCTGCCCAAGCAGAGAAAGCCACAGCAGTAACTACTAAACAAACCGCAGAAGCAGTCAAAACCGAAGCAGAGGAAGATAAACAAGCGGCAGCAGACTTAGCAGCAGCAGCAGCAGAACTAGCAGCACAACAAGCAGCCGCAGCAGCAGCCCAACAAGCAGCCCAACAAGCAGCCGAAGCAGCCGCAGCAGCAGCACAACAAGCAGCAAAAGAAGCAGCAGAAGAAGCAGCAGAAGAAGCAGCCCAACAAGCAGCCCAACTAGCAGAACAACAAGCCGCCGCAGCAGACATAGTAGCAGCAATAGCAGCAGAAGCTAAAGCAAAGGAAGCAGAAGATAACGCAGAGAAAGAACTAGAAGCAGCCCGACAAGCAGCAGCAGCAGCAGCAGCAGCAGCAGCAGCACAACAAGCAGCAGCATCAGCAGCACAACAAGCAGCAGAAGCAGGAAATACACCGAAAAATCCAGCCGCACAACAAGCAGCCATCGCAACAGCACAAGCAGAAGCAGCAGAAGCAGCAGAAGCATTAGATACTGCTCAAAAAAATCTCACGAAGTCTCAAGAAAATCGGGCAGCAGCATCAGCAGCCGTAGCCTCGTCAGCATCAGCAGCCGTAGCCTCGTCAGCAGCAGCATCATCAGCCTCGTCAGCAGCCGTAGCCTCGTCAGCATCCGTAGCATCCGTAGCAGCATCATCATCATCAGCATCAGCAACATCTCCAGCAGCAGCAGCAGCAGCAGCATTAGCGCCAAATATGGGTTCGTTACCATTTACAACATTGGCCCCCAACGTAATTATGTCCAGTGAAGCCGAAAAATTCCAACAACAATATATGGTTCGAACTGAAGAAATGAAGGAGAACATAAATGAATTAAAAAAAGAAATAGATGGCTATAAATCAGGAACAGTATTATTGAAAAAAGATATTGATAGTAGTAAACAAGCATTTGATGGAGAAGCTGATAAAATGAAATCCAGTCTTCAATCTCTTGGTGAATTCCACGATTCTTATAGTCAAGAACTTCAAAAGGCTCTTCAGAGCAATTTAGATTATTCCGATCCGGTTTTTCAATCCAATCAAGAAATCCAAGAATCGCGTATTAAGGCACTCGAATCACAAGTAAGTGAAATAGAATTACTTAAAATGAAGGTTTTAAATAAGCAAGATAGCCTATTAAGGTCAATAATTTGTAGAGCAAATTCAACCAAACTCAATGTTCAACCAATAATGGCTGGAGCAAATCCAACCAAAACATTCTTTATTTTTCTGAATGATGGTTGTTTGAAATTTACCGAAAATGGTTCACAAGTTGAAATTACAGTAGACCTCGAGTTTGATTCTACATCTGATAGTCAAGCATTTGAACTCCAACTTATCAACAATTTCCAAGAATATAATAATGCTATCAAATATGAAGAAAGTTCAGCTAAGAAAATGGTAATGTCAACCGATGATATATATTACCCATTCTATTTGGTTCATCCAAAAGGAAATTACGGAAAATCTTTATATATCGACGATGCCGAAGGTGTAAGTAGTGTCTACGTTGATACTATAAGATTGGATGCTCACTGTAGATACCGAACCTCCGATACATTTGCTTATGGAAGTTGCGACTTAGCTTAGCTTAGATTAAATTTCTTTTTTTATATTAAATGTTCCACAATTTATTATTTATAATTATAGGTGCTGTTACATTATATTATTTATATAACAACACTGTCCAAAATATTGAGAATTATACATCCAATAAAACATACGAATTAAAACAATATTTTTACGATAATGCCGGAAATAGTATTAATGAAGTCAATGACTTTCTAACAGAATATGACAAAATTTATAAAAGAAATATTCAAGATAAAAAGCATAAGGCAACTTTATATGAAACTATAGACCAGAACTTCGCTTTATTACATGCCATGAAAATTATTAATCATACGAATAACTATACAAAAAAAGCAATTAATCTATACGATGTTTGTTATAAAAATGGTAATCCTTGTAATCCAACGTGTAAACAATTAAATCCTAATTTTTGTAAAATATCCAAGTATAATTCTTCTAATTAAAAATGGAAATAAAATCTTATTATTATAATAATAATGAATTACTTCCAATTAACTATATTGTTATGTATTTTAATTTTATCTTTAGTTTATGTAAATTTTCAATTGGGTAACGTAAGTTTAAAAAACACTGAAAATTATTATCCTAAACTTTCAATAGGCAGATATCAAAGTGCTTTAAAGGAAAATTTTGTAGTAGATACCAATGAATTAAAAAACATAACAACTAGTTTAAATGTAACCCCAAAAACCCGAAACAATAACGCCGTGCTTAATAATATAGTTCAAAATATGGTTTTAGAGTCAGTTACTAATAATATCCCTCCGGAGAATGCTAAGGTTCCACAGGCTAATGCTAATACGAATATTATTTCAAATAAATTTCTTAAAGAAGATGATACGGTAGAAGAGATGTTAGAGAAGTTAGATAATATGGAAAGTATGTGTTCTAAACTAGATAAAGAACAAAAAATTAAAGATGACCTAGAACAAATATCTATAAATAAATCATCCCTTCAAGAATTAGAAAATCAAGATAAACGTATAGAAGAATTGGCTGAAATAGTCAAACATATGCGTATAGAAAAAGGAAAGCGTGATATTATTTCTAATAAATGTAGGGTCAATAAGCAACGTAACCTAGATAGTAATTATGCTAAAGTTGAAGCACTTTCTAAGGAAGGGTTTCTTAAAGATGAATCACATAAGGTTAATGTTAATATTCCTAAAGATGGTATCAAATTTGATTTGTCGGATTTAACTGATAAAATAAATAAATTGCGACCCAAGACAAAAAAACAAGGACCGTCTACAAAACCGAATAAGGTGTGTAATTTACCAAAAAAACACGGATTCGATTTAAATAAACTTAATAACGGCATATGTCATAAGTGTAATCCAGACACATTAAAAAAGGATATTGATTTAATCCATAAAAATTTTGGTAATATATAGTATAACCATGGAAATGATGCAATCTTATGTTTATATTATGATTTTATTACTATTAATAGTATTATTTGTACCTTTATTTGTGCCATTAGAACAAATATTAAGTTATGAAAAATTCAAAATTATAGTCAATCCCCTTTATTCTTAATTTTTTTGATTTGTTATATTAATATGAAAATAATAGAATTACTATTAGCTATAATACTAACAATAGTGTTTATTATAGCGTTATCATTACGTTTTGAAAGAGAAACATTTACTAATTTAGACAATCTTAACCAAAATAATAAAAAACTGGTTAAATTCTGTAAACGACTCAATCAATTCGATAAACCCAGTGAACACACCTTAATGCTGAAGAATTTCCGTAAGAGAAAATTAGAAAAAAATAATAATATTATTAAGGAATTAACGAAGGAAATTGATACACTTCAAAAAGATAATCATTTTTCTTCTATAGGAAAAATTAATGCTTATAAATGTAAATTGGAAAGTAAAGCCAAGAAACAAATACAGGCTATCAATCAAGCCAAAACCAACGTTGAAAACCGGAACACAATTAATTTGAATATTAATCCCGTTTAATTATTTTTATATATTATATGGAAAAAATTTTATTATTATTGATTATATTTGTTTTATGTTATTATTTGTATGTTTCGTTACACACAAATGAATCCTTCACACTAGATATAGATGATGTTATAGATATAGACCCCAAAAAAATAGTATCTATGTTGCCATTTTTTGATAAGAATGGATATATTGCTTGTTATATTGATGAAAATAACACCGATACTAATAATTTAATTTATACGAATGAAATCAAAAGTAATAATTGGAAAGGTCCAATAAAAAATGGTAAATTAAACGATAGAAGTATCATAATTGATATGATTTATGATATAGATAAAAGTATTATTGCTGTGGGTATGGAAATGGTTTCCAACAAACCAGTTTATACATTATATAAAAAAGAAACCGAAGACCCAGAAAGCAATTGGAATGTAATGATGTCAAATTCAAAAACAATTAGAAGTGTTTGTTATGATTTTAATGGTACTTTACTCGGCATTAGTAGTTTCGATGGACAATTATATGAATATCAATCTGGATACTGGGTCGGTCCCGTAAATTATGATAAACCTATGAAGAAAATTATGTTTGATAAAGACCGTATTATGTTAGGTATAGGACTTTTGGATAGTAAAATTTATAAAAAAAAAACACAAGAATGGAAAAAGAGCAAATGGGATACCGAAAACAATAATAAAAATCGTGTTTTTGATGTTGTATTTGATACAGACGGGAAACTTATAGCTTCATCCAAACATGGTATTATGAAACAATATCACGCTATTTATAATTCTGACTTTGACCAATTAGAAAAAATTGATGATGATAATAATGAATTATTAACCAAATTGGATATAGTAGGATTGAAATGTGGTATTGATTTTGAACAATATGGATACCTTGAAGAACAGGATGATGAGTTATCAAAAAATCTGAATAATATATTAAGATTCAAAAAACGTGCTATAGGTGTATGTAGCAATAAAAGACAATCTATGACAAGTATTAATCCCAAACAATTATTAAAACAAAATGAAAACCAGAATCTAATAAATGAACTGGATAATGTGGTTTCTGATTTGAAAAGTAAGGGGTTTTAATTTAACTTAAAATATTTTTATTATATTATATGAACAAAAATATTAATTTACTAGTATTATTAATAGTAACAATAATAATTGTTTTTGTTGTTATGTATGCTTTACCAAAAAATAAAGAGGGATTCCAGTCAAATTTTGACTTTAATGAGGTTTATTTAAAAGGATCGCAAGGACCCCAAGGTGAAACGGGATCGGTAGGTCCGCACGGTCCACCCGGTGCTGATGGACCAGCCTGTAGAAATATTATAAGTTATTTAGAGGATCGTGGCCATTTGTCATTGGGCGAAACTAATCCATCAGAAGAATTAGATGTAACGCATCAATTAGAATTAAAAGGAAATGTTATATCGAAATCTGTTAACTTTAGTAAATTGAAAATAACCGATTACGACGAGTGTTATCCGATTATGATTGGTAATAATGAAAATGATGCTGATTTTTATATTAAAAAAGGCACATCAGACTGTAAAATGTTTATTAAAGGTAATTTAGAAATTGGTGGTAATATAACATTCAAGGATACTAAAAATAATAACATTTCTATAGACGCATCTAAATTATTTTACAGTTTAGCTCCGGTTGGAATCATAGCGTGTTTCTATAGGGCTTCATCGATTCCCGAATCTTGGGCTATATGTGATGGTCAATCCATTGAAGGATTTCAAACACCTAATTTATCTGGTAAATTTATTAAGGGAACTACCAATATGGATAATAATGGCGATACTAATGATGATGCTTTTGGCGACCACAAAACAAAAGAAGGTAAAATCACATTAAAAAATGAAAATATGCCAAAACATAATCATACTATCGACGTCCAAGGATCGCATGGACACACTATAACTTCTAATGCTTCTGGTTCCCATAAGCATAGTTTCGAAGTAAAGGGTGGTACGGTTCCTTCGGAATCTGTGACTGACAATTATGTTTTATCAGCAACACAAGGAACATCAACTAATATACAAACAAAAGACGAGAACAACCCACATTCACATAGTGTTACTGTTTCGAGTTCTGGAGACCATACCCATACATTAGGTGAACACGGTTCGATTTCTCCACAACCCATTGATATTATGCCACCATATTATACGCTCGTGTATATTATAAAATATAAATAATTTCTTTTTAGTATTTAAATATGATTTCAAACAAACAAAAGGTTAATATTTTTATTGTTTTATTAATTATTGTTATTTGTAGTCTATTACTCATAAACAAAAATCAAAAAGAGAACTTTACCGACATTTCTAAATTAAACTACTTACCCGGTCCCTCTGGTAATGTTGGTCCTCAAGGAAATATTGGTAATCAAGGTATTGAAGGTACAGTCGGTCAATCATTCGAAATAAATGAAATTAATTTATATTTGAAAAATAAATTAACATTAGGAACTAAAGAATTAGTGTATGTAACTAAATCGGATACAGGTGATTATTCACAATTAAAATTATCTAAAAAAATAAAGAAAAATGGTGCGAAATTAAAAATGAGTAAAAATGATTTTGACGATGAATCTATGTATATACATAGTGAATCCAATAATGAAACCGATTTTTATATAAATAATAAAAAAATGTATATGAACGGAAATATCGAAATAAATGGTGATTTCACAGTACAAAATAATGATTTATTTCATAGTTTCCCAAAGGATATTATTCCTATTGGAACTATATTTCCATTTTTTTTTGAAAATGCGAATAAGAATGATTTAAATAGTGGATATTATAAACTAGATGGTTTCTCTAATGATTCATTATTTTATATTGAAAAAATATCAGCAGATTTATACTTTATACGAGTACAAGAGGACAGTAGCACAGAGCACGATTTTAAACATTTATCATATGATGAAACCAATGATTCATTAAATTCTGATTATAAAAATGAAGATTCAAATAAATTTATTATAAAATATACTGGGACTAATAATGATTATAATATGAGTCCGTATACTAATCCAAATAAATTTTTGGACGTTTCAACCAAACAATTTAATGATACTAGAACTACTAGTGTCACCATAACCCCCGATATTCCTTATGGTTGGGAAATCTGTGATGGAGGTTCTAAAACAGTAAATCATAATGGGAATCCGACAACCATAAATGTTCCTGATTTAAATGAGAAAATAGTTGTTGGTAAGGATAATAATAATTATATGTTTTCTTCAGTTGGTAAAAAGAGTGGAACAACGAGTGATGTACATACTATTGCTTGTAGCGATTCTAGTTCCAATTCTTGCGAAATGCCTGAACATAACCATTCAATTTCATCGGATGGATCCCATACGCATGGATACGAGAATATGACTCAAACTGAACCGGTTCATAGTCACAATATAGGTGTATTACTTGGAAACAATAATAATTTTAGCAATAATTTAAATTATTCTTTCGTAAAGGCAACCGAAGATGTGTTAAATATTCCAAAAACTATTATTTCAACCGAACAATCCCATAATCACGAATTTGAGGTTCAAGAGAATGGAGGTCATAATCACACGGGTAATACAAATAATGATAGACAAGATCCAAATGCGGCGGTCCCTATAAATATAGAACCAAATTATATGAAACTAGTTTATATAATCAAGGTTATCTAATTAATATCTTTTTTTATTTTAATGAAAATTGTTCTTATAATTATTTTAGTTCTATTGCTTTTAGTGGTTTTTCTAAGAAAAAACGAACATTTTAGTTTAGAAACCCACGTCGATAAAACCGAATTACTCGATATGGTCCATTCATTTGGAAACAATCCTACTGTAAATATTGTAGGGAAAGAATTAGATGATGAACTGGTTACTAAATTTATTACTAACGATGAAGTCGAAACTATACCTAGTTTAGAATATCCAGAAGAAAAACCTAAAGGCGTATCAATAGCTTCTTCATTAGACGAGATTGAAGAAGCTAAAGCCAGTTATGAACATATAATTGAAAGTAAAACACAAAAACAAAATATTAAATTGAATAATTTGTTGCTTGAACTACAGAAAATCAATAAACTCGAAACCAAGCTAGAATGCTAATTTATTTTATTTTTTTATATTAAGAGATGATTAACATAATAATAATTTTATTACTAGTTTTTATATTAGGTCTATTACTAAGCAATAAAGAAAACTTTCAAAATAA
>Ga0114994_10000727_pt1 | contig 22692 bp, 11 predicted proteins | sample ArcticOcean_MG_C_9_FD_87043 | JGI IMG/M metagenome (GOLD analysis project Ga0114994, IMG submission 87043) | Marine microbial communities from western Arctic Ocean - ArcticOcean_MG_CB2_152 | ecosystem: Environmental > Aquatic > Marine > Oceanic | place: Arctic Ocean: Canada Basin | collected...
AGGTTAGGATTCGGTCCGAGTAAGGGTTAGGATTAGGAGTAGACTAGGGTTAGGGTTAGGGTTGGGCGAGAGTCGGGTTAGAGCGGGTCCGAAATGGTCCTAGTGTCGGCGGCAGTTTCGCGGTAGCATGGGCTCGGATGGTTTTGAAAAAGTGCTCATCGGAACGCTGGGGCCGAGATAAACGTTTTTGGGTGTGGCGAAGAGGCGAGCGGCGAAGAACAGCGTTCTGGCGAGCGGCGCAAAACACACTAGGGGCTTGTGGCGCAAAACCTACTAGGGCCTGTGTGCCCCGTACCGTTAACGGTACGGGGCATCGTGCGGCCTTCTGTCGTCGAGTGGGTGTGTCTGCGCCTGTTTAATATTCACCGTGCGACCGCATAACGCGGTGAGCTGGTGATGTGGTCCAATTCCTGTTGGTGGTTTTGCACCGCACGCATCGCGGGGCGTCGTGGGCTAGTGGCGCGGCGCAGGCGGCGCAGTTTGTGAGGATCATCTTCACTTCTAGGGGGTCTGCTTGGGCTCGTGCGCGTGGCTAGCCCGAGTGACCCGACAAAATTTTGGTGAGGAACCCGCATGATAAACCCGCACGCATGGCGAAAGACATCGTGATCAGCTGAGCAGCGGCCACACAACTCACCACCGACCGTGCGACGCCGACTGCGGCTCCCTACGCTGCCCAGCTTGCCGTGTGCGATCGCTGGCCGCACCTCCTGGCGGTGCGCAGAAACTCTCATCGACCCAGGCCCCACAGCCATGCGACGCCTCGCCCTCGCCGTCACGACGCTAGCCGCGCGGGCGCTGCAGCCGCACCGCTCGACGCGCGCGAGGACGCTCCGCCGCTTCTCCGTGAGCGGCCCCGTCTACGACGGGGACGGCCCGACCGTCGAGCTATTCACCAAGGCGGGCTGTACCTTATGTGACGACGCGACGGCGGTCCTCGACGCCTTGCGCGAGGACGCGCCGCACTCGCTGGTCGCCGTGGACATCACGGACGCCGACAAGACGGCGCTCTGGGACCGGTACAAGTACGACATTCCCGTGCTCACGATCGACGGCGTCTTCTGGACGAAGCACCGCGTCGATGCCGCCGACGCGCGCAACGCGCTCCAGGCCGCGGCCGCGGGCACCTTCGTCGAGCGACCGGGCGCGCCCGACGCGGGCCGGCTCGAGCGATAGCATGTTAGGGGTGTAGTATATTTTATTTATGATTCGCCGAGCCGCCCCGTAATCTTCCGGTCGAAGACGCGCTTCCGCAGCTTGAGTTCGGGCACGAGCGGGTGCGGCAGGGCGCGCCGCGCGTACTCGCGCGTCAGCATCTCCGCGGCATTGAATGCTGCGCGCGCGGCCTCCACTTCAATAGCGGCCGCGTCCTCGGTCGCTTGGGGCCCGCCTATGGAGGCCTCCAGCATCGACTCCGCGGCCGCGAGGCGCTCTTTCAGTGAGATGATGCTCGCTTCGGAAGAGGGCCCGGGCCGCGCCAAGGTCCACTTGCGGGGCGGCGGCAGCGGCCCCGGGTCGCTCCGCTCCCGTTCTACCTCTTCAACAATGGTCTGGCGGTGGGCCATCTCCGCGTCGAAGAGGACCTGGGTCTCGTCCTCTGGGAGCGGCTCGGGGGGTGGTCTCGTCGTCGCGTCGCAGGACCGCGTGACGACGGTCCTTCGTCCCAGTAACCCGTCGCCCACACTACCCCAGCTTTCCAAGGAGCAGGGCTGCTTCGACCGCTTCAAGTCCAGCAGTATCAACTTGGCCACCTCGTACTTCGGGGCCGCTCGCACCATGTAGCCGTCGTGCGCGTCGATCGTGTCGATGGGCGGCAGGGGCCGTGCCGGCGCATCGCACGTGGCGCAGTAGTGGGCGATCCTCTCAGAACATTTTGAGGAATCGCCGCCGTTCCGATCTAACGCGCGGAGCGACGGGTCGAGGCGTCGTAAAAAATTGACGCACTTCTTCTGGAGCAATTGGCGTGCTAGGAAGTCGCCTCTCGCTAGACCGTCGGCGCACCGGAGCGTCGCGTGGGCCCAGGGCGCCACCCGTCCTAAGCCGTCCTCCCGCTCGTCTACTTGTACTAACGCGCGCAGCGACGCGGCGACCGCTTCGGGAAACGCGTCGAGCGTTTTTAATCCATTATAGTTCGTCCGCCTTGATACCGCCGCCACGACCTCCCCCGCGCTCGCCGCCAGGAGCTCCAGGCCCTCGCGCTCCCTTCTTACTAGCTCCTCGGCCATCGCCGCTTTTTCTCGCTCTTCCTGCTCCCGGACTAAGCGAGCCGCGTCGGCCTTTTGCTTCTCCTTTCGCAATCGTTCGACCTCGTCGGCGTCAAGAGGCTTGGCGGTCGGTCGCATGCCGCGCACGGCCCGCAGGCTGCCCTTCACTTCGAGGATCGTCCCGCCCCGCACCCGCGCGCGCCTCCTCTGGAACCCCGCCGTCGAGTTGGACAGCTGCGACCCCCGCGAGGCGCGCGACACTTGAGAGGTAGTGGACTCGTCGTCGGAGGACTGGCCGTCCCAGGCCTCCTCCGGGACGGGCGGTCCTCTCATCGCCTTCGCCAGAGCCCGGAGGCAGGCACTATGGGCGAGCACTTCAATTGACGCGGCGTTGTCGCCGCCGCCCGGCTTCGAACAGGCGCGCGCCACGCAGGTCAAGCACTCGGCCGCGCCGTCCGGCCGGTCGATGTCCACATACGCCAGGGCCAGCTTGATCAGGGCGTCCACGCCCTTGAGGGCGCAGTTCTCCGCGATGAAGCGGGCGGCGCTCTCCATGGCGTCCAGGTTGGGCGGCGGGCCGGGCACCCACGGTGCGCCCAGGAAGAACTCCTTGAGGGCTTTGCGTAACAATCGCTTGATGGCCCGCTGGCCGCCGTCGTTTCGTTCGAGCACGGGCGGTTCTTGCCGTTTTAAGTCCCGTAAGCGTTCCCGTTCATTACCTTCGTCTTCGACCAAGTCTATGAAGGAAGCGATGTCCGAAGCCTCGTGCGTGTACTGGTTCCGGCAGTTCCGCGGCTCGCGCCACTTTTCTCTAAATTTCTTGGCGTTTTCTAACGCCTCGTCCACGCGCTTCGCACCGAGCGTTTTCGAGTCCCGCGTGCCCTGGGAACTCTCGTCCGCGTCCAGGTCGTAGCGCCGCGACATGGCGTCCACCTCCGGCGGCGGGGCGGGTCGCGGCCGCGACCGGAGACCGACCAACTCCACCCTCATATGTTTAAATGATTGTGCCCGCCCGCGATACGCCCGTTCACCTGTTGGAGCGTTGACAACTTTAAAGATGGCCGCCCCGGTCCAGCTGAGACTGCAGTGGTCCTCGTGGTCCTCGGGCTGAACGTCGTAGAAGAAGCGCCCGTCGGCCGCGTAGCGCACCACGCCCCGACACAGGGATGGCGCACTTCTTCCGTCTCCACTTTGTAACACGTTCTGGGTCTCCTGCGTGACCTTGGACCTTTTTTTCCTACGCCCGGCACCATCTAAGCACTGCGGGGGTCTCGCGATCACTATGCGGTCGCCCTTCTTCAGTTTTGCTTTGGCCACGTGGACGCCAAACGGACACGCGTCAATGGTTTGATGGGGCTCGGACGCCCCGGCGGCGCACAGCACTAGATAACTTGGCTCGTTCTTGTGCGAGGCGTAAAACGCGTCCTGGGGCTTGGCTAAGACCACCTTCGACTTCGTTTTTGTAGAGCCGAACAGCGCGTCGTCGCCGTCCGAGGCGTCCTCCGGAGGGCTCGGCGTCGCGGCGCCGACCTCGTCGTCGCTGGCCTCAACGTCCGCGGGCGCTTCCACGTCCTCCACGAAGGCCGCCACGGACCGCTTGGCGGAGAAGGTGTCGAGGGGCCACGTCGGCGCCAGCGACAGGAGCAGGCGCAGCCGCTGAAAGGGCAGGACCGGGATCGCGTCCCCCGTCATGGAGTCCACGCCCACGCCGCGCAGCCGGTCCAGGAGGGCGCCCGGGAGGACTACACTAATACCGTGGCCCGTCCACAGGCGGTCGGCGTCGTTGATGCCGTCGTCGCGGTGCGAACACGTGAAGAGCGCGCGGCAGGCCTCTCTTAACGATAACGCGTCCACTGGCGCGGGGGCGTCGCGGCTGGCCATGGTTTGCACGGGCTCGCGTCGATGGCGCGAACGCGTGCGTTGCCGTGAGCTCTTTGTGCCTCGCGTTGCTCTACTACCACCACTGGTCTGTTCAGACGGCCACGGGCAGCCTCGAAACTCGGCAGGAACACGACGGCCGTGCCTGGTGAGCCCTCCGCACCGTCGTCCACGGCTAAGGGCAGCTGCCCATGCGTCTTAGCGCCGAATGGGCAGGCGGACGGCGCTAAATCGGCCAAAAAGTTCCTTATTTGTTATACGGGTTTCGCGAAACACAAAAATTGGCAGCCTGCTGAGCGGCAGTGCTGCACCGGGCTGCCCGCGCCAGCAAGCACATGGGTCGGCGGCCCACCATGCGCATCCCCTGGCTCGCACTCGTTGCCGCCAGTACAGCGCAGCAGCGCACGCTGATCCTCACGAGCAAAGCGCTGGAGACCATCGAGGCCGCGCGGGACCTGGCGCAGCAGCGGCGCCACCAGTTCCTCGAGCCGCACCATATTGCAACAACGCTCTTCGCGGACCCGAACACCTTCGCCAGCCGTGTTTTGAAGAGCGCGGGCGGGGATGCGGCTCTACTCCATGCCGAGCTGCGCAAGGAGCTGCGCAAGGTCGCGCGCGGCGATAATGAGGAAGTGCCGCAGTCTCCGACGTTAGACGCGACGTACAAGCGCATCCTGAGGGACGCCGGATCCAGTAAAGGCACCGTGGCGCACTTATTAATAGCGTTGCTGGACGATGACCCCCTCAAGAAGTGCGTCCCGAGAGCCGGCACTTCACTCGAGGCGGTAAGAACAGCAACAAGGAAGGCCGCCGGGGAGGCGCAAGGTGGAGAGGACGCCGCGGAGACGTACGACGCCCTGAGTACCTACGCCATTGAACTCGTGGAGCGGGCGGAGCACGGCAAGCTGGACCCCGTCATCAGCCGGGACGCCGAGATCCGGAGGCTGGTCCAGGTCCTGTCTAGACGGAAGAAGAACAATCCCGTCCTGACGGGCCCGCCGGGCGTGGGCAAGACGGCCATTGTGGAAGGCCTGGCCCAGCGCATTTTAAGTGGTAGTGTCCCGGAACCATTGAGAAGAGCCAAGGTCTGGGCGCTGGACCTGGGTTTACTGCTGGCCGGCGCGTCACAACGGGGCGCCTTCGAAGCGCGCCTGAAGGCCGTGGTCCAGGAGTTAGAAATGGACCCGAAGCAGATCCTTTTTATCGACGAGATGCACATGTTGATCGGTGGCGGTGAACCTATGGACGCGGCGAATTTGCTCAAGCCGGCGCTGGCCCGCGGCGCGTTACGGTGCATCGGGGCCACGACGGATAGTGAGTACAGGCGCCACATCGAGAAGGACGGCGCTTTTGAACGGCGGCTCCAAAGAATCCCGGTGCCCGAGCCGGGTATTGATGCCACGGTCGCTATACTGAGGGGTCTGCGGGACACGTACGAGGCCCACCACGGCGTGCGCGTGCTGGACGAGGCGTTGCACCACGCCGCCGTGCTATCAGAACGGTACGTCGCGGATAGGCACTCGCCGGACGCCGCGATCGATCTTCTCGACGAGTCGTGCGCGAAGCGGCGCGTGCTGTTGGATTCGCGGCCGCAGGTCCTGGACACGCTGCACCAACAAGCCAATATGTTACTGGGCGAGGTCCAAGCCCTGGAAGCGGAGACGGAGCTGAGAAAAAAGGGGTTTCTTGGGACGTACTTCTTCACAAAGAGCGACACGATTGACGTGGATCTCATTAGAAGATTAGATCATGCGCGGAGTGCGTACACCAACGCAGACCGCGAGCGAACACAAGCGCAGGCCGCGTGGCGGAGAGAAAAGGGCCACTATGATGATCTGCGAGCTGTTAATTTGGAGATCGAGGACGTGGAGCGGGACATCGCGACCCAGGAGCGGCGACAGAGGCACGTGGAAGTCAACGAAGCGCGCCGGCAACTCACGCTGTTACAAAGAAGACGGTTGGACGCCGTTACGAGTGCGCAGAACGCCAGTCAAACTTACGGCGCTACTGATGTAGTAAGTGCCGCGGACGTGGCCGAGGTCGTGGCTAGAAGTACGGGCATTCCGGTGGCGCGGTTGTCTTTAGATGAAGGCCAGCGACTTTTAGAATTAGCGGACCGGTTAGGTAAGAGAGTCGTGGGCCAAAAACAAGCTACAGATGCCGTGGCCGGCGCAGTATTACGCGCGCGAGCCGGTTTACGGGACAAAGCCCGCCCACGCGGCGCGTTCCTGCTCCTGGGTCCCACCGGAGTCGGCAAGACGGAAACCGCGCGGGCGCTCGCGGCGGAGCTCTTCGACGACGAGCGGGCCCTCGTGCGCCTCGACATGTCCGAGTACGCCGAGAAGCATGCCGTGTCGCGATTAGTTGGAGCGCCACCGGGCTACATCGGGTTTGAAGAGGGCGGCCAGCTTACCGAAGCGGTGAGGCGACGGCCCTACTCCGTCGTTTTGTTAGATGAAGCGGAGAAGGCCCACGCCGACGTGTTCGACGTGTTCTTGCAAGTTTTGGACGACGGTCGATTGACAGACTCGAAAGGTAGGTTGGTGGACTTCTCCCACTGCTACGTGATTCTCACGTCGAATGCGAAAGACACTTCGGGATTCAAGCCCGAGTTCCTGAACCGGTTGGACCGGGTCCTGACGTACAACACACTGGACCGGGCTTCGTTGATACGCATCGCTCAACACCATTTGGACGCGCTGGCGGAACTCGCGTCGGACGAGCACGGGCTCGCCGTCACCTCGTCCGAGGCAGCGGCGGAAAGTGTCGTGGACGCCTGCGACGACCTGGAGGTGTACGGCGCTCGACCTTTACGACGGTACGTGGACCAGGTCGTCGCCACAGAACTGGCGACCCTCGTGTTACAGGGGGAGCAGTCTCTTCTTCTCGTCGCGACCGACCGGGGCGTGGGCGTGCGGGGCGAGCTCTGACGTGGGAATTTGAATTAAGTATACAGTGTTATGACCGTCAGCGCCAGGACGAAGGTCGCGCAGAAGGCGCAGGGCGTCGCGCGCACGAAGGTTCCCATCAAAGACGGCCGGCCCTGCACGGCCAAGGCCTCCAGCGATAACTTAGCGGCCTCGAGGCGCTTCAAAGCGCTTTTGAGCGTGAACCGCCGTTGCAGCGGCCGCGCGACCGGTTGGAGGCGAGATGCGTCCAGCTCGAAGAACTCGCGCACCAGCCGCAGCCCGAACAAGGAGCCGCCCGTCGCGTTCGTGGCCGATGTTAACGCCTCCGCTAAACCTTTTAACAACTCCAGTCTTTCCACCGCGAAATTTGACGTACAATCCGCCTCGTAGGCGTTGCCCAGTAAGCCGCCCCCACTCAAGAACGCGGAATGCCGGGGAAAGGGCGGCAGGTCCGCGCCACACGCCTCCGCCTGCCACTCCAGCGCTTCCCAGAAACGCTTGACCTCCGAGAATCGTTTGAAGACGTCGTCCCTGCGCTGGCCGCGGTCCTCCACGGAGAAGACGTACAACAATTGCTTCTCCTTCTTCAGCACGCGCGCGGGGTCCAGCTTGGAGTGCTGTTTTTGCTGTTCGACGCTTATCGCGTCGACGACGTACGCGCCTTGTGGTTGTGGGACCTGGGGCGAGTCCGGCGCTGGCGGCCAGCTCGCCAGAATGGCGCGGTCCAGGGCGTTGTCTACACTTCTGATGGCGTCCTCCATCTCGTGATGCTAGCTCCACGGCAGGGTGCTGCTCTTATCGGAACTCGCGCGGCTGTGTGACGCTCGCACGCTGTGACCTGCTTGCTGATGTGCTCTGCTTGCAGATTGATGTGCTCTGCTGCTGCTTCCGCAAGGATCACACCAGTCGGCGGCCGAGCTGTAGGTAAGACTTGGGCGAAACCCGCACTTTTAGAAAACCCGTCGTGTGAACTGCAAACCTTGCGGCAGGGTTGTGGTGCCGCCCGTGATAAAGCTGGCTGCATCGACACATAGCTGCGAGGGGGGTAAACCCTTAGCGCAGCGTGGCAAGCCGTCTGGAAGTTGGAAATTAACAGGCTCTGCACTGCTTTTGATAGGGCGTCGCGCCCAGTACAGGCTGCCGCAGGGAGGGAGAGGCACCACCGTAGTGATGCCGCCAAAGAAACGCGGCGCGAAGGCCCCCGCCAAGGCCAAAAAGGCTGTAAAAAAGCAGCCTGCCAAGAAGCCGGCCAAAAAGCCGGCCAAGAAGCCGGCCACGAAGGCGCCGAGAGACCCCGCGCTGCAGTGCAGGGGCTGCCGCGCATGGGGACGTACGGTCGCCCAGGTGAAGGAGCACGAGGAGATGTGTTTGGACTGCGGCGACCCGAGACCGTGGGGTCGCAATAGAACGAAGCCGGCCACGAAGAAGCCGGCCACGAAGCCACTTCCTCCCCAAGCTGCTAGACTCCAGAAGGAAGCCAATGAGTGGCATGCCCAAAAGGTGAATTGTCGAGTCGGGGCGATTTTTCGTGTCCAGAAGAAAAGGGAGGACGTGCGCTGCTACACCGTCACCTCGAAGGACAGCATCACAATCGAGTACACCGACGCGGGCGACGTGGGCGGCTACGGCGACATCGGACCGGCGCCGTTGCTCGAACACGGGTACCGCAACGACACGTGGGACATAAACGTCGATGAAGACGCGGAGACCACCTTGACGCACCAAAGCACCGAGCGACGCGCCTTCATGTCGAGACAGGACGCGGTGAAGGCTGCGTCTGTGCGGTTGATCGACCGCATCATGAGGTATGCTAAAATATTTCGGGGGCAACATCATGAGTGGTTTCCAGCGTTACTCCAACTCCCCGACGATTATTTCAAGTTTGATGGGGTCGGGGAGGCCCCGGATGACGAAACTCCGTTCCAAAAGGATGTTGGCGGGTGTGTGTCCTTTTCCAAACTGCTTTGCGACTTTCATCGGGACGTGTACCCGGTGCAGCGGGACGTGGTCACGACCGAACCCGAGCCTACCATGTGGCTCCATCTCAACCCACCCCTGATGTACGTTCCCGACGAGCACGCTAAGGTGGACACCGTTCACTCGTGGACGAAGCAATTCACCTACACCGATCGCGAGGGTAAAACCTGCGAATGTACGGCCAATCTCTCTACGACAATGACGTCGATGATTGTTTGGCAGCCCGGGGAAAGAAATCCCGACTCGGACGTTTCGGATGTTGACCCCGACTCGGATGTTGAGTCCGACTCGGACTAGCATCGTGGTCGACGACCAGGGCCCGCCGCGCTCTTGGCCCAGCAGATCGACGCGCTCACGCTTGTCCCTGGGCAACGAAGTCCCCAACGACCTGCACGCGGGCGGGCCTCTCGATAGTTCCTTAGCGTAAGCTTCCACTATCATGGTAGACGTGCGTTCCCGGTTCGCTCCTAGTTGCCCTTTCTTCCAAGTTACTTATAGGGGGAGGGCGAGGTAAAACCCGTAGCGCAGCGAGCCCGTCGAACTTTGGGCAGAATCTGATTGAAAGAGTCGTATAGACGCAGCGGAACGCCGAGCGCTTGGGACGCAGAAGCCGCAGGCACGTCACACGCGCCTCTGCGGCGTCAACCGCCCAACTGGCCAACAAACGGCTGCACTCGTGGAGTTCTTGGGGCTGCCTCAGCAGGGAGTGAGTGATGCCGCCGAAAAAGCGCAGCGCGAAGGCCCCGGCTAAGGCCAAAAAGCAGGTGAAAAAGCAGCCTGCCAAGCCGGCCAAGAAGCCGGCCAAGAAGCCAGCCACGAAGGCGCCGAAGAAAGAGGACGCGCGGAGCAATTGCTGCTACATCGTCACCTCGAAGGACAGCGTCGCGATCGAGTTTCCCGAAGGATGGGAAGGTGAGGAGATGGAACGACTGAACTGCTTCGGACCAGCGCCGACGCTCGAACGCGGGTGCCGAAACGGCGTGTGGGACATAGCACTCAGAGACCATGCGTGGGGGGAGTACTCCAAGACCATGCCAGTATATACGCACCAGAGTACCGAGCGCCTTGCCTTCGCGACGCGAGAGGACGCGGTGGCGGCCGCGTATAGGCGGTTGGTCTGGCGCGTCGACTGTTACTCAAACAATACCATGTCAGGGTTTGGGTCTGAGCCGGTGCTCCAACAATTCCCCGACGGCTATTTCGAGTTCGATGGGGACGAAGAGGAGGAACCGGACCGGCACGACTACGCGCATCGGGGCGTGTACCCAGTAGGACGGGACGTGGTCACGACCGAACCCGAGACCCTCACCGATGTCGACGAACAGTTCCCGGCACCGAAGCTGGAGACCGTTCACAAGTGGACGAAGCAGTACATATTCACCGACGAGAAGGGTGAGTCCTGCGAATGTGAGGCCAAGTTCTCTACCACAGTGACGTCGCAATTTCTCCTGCCTCCGGGGGAGATAGATTGGGATGAGATTAGAGATGATCCTCAACTTCGGTACGGGGTACCTCGCTTTTATATGGGAAAAAATCCACACATGTCTCGCGGGCCCGGGTACGCCGACCGCGACGACTGCCCCTGGGACGACGACCACGTCGCCCAGGTCAAGAGCGGACAGGGCGACATCGTTGTGATGCTAGCCCGCGTGGAGGCAATACGCCGCCGCCGCGCGAACGGAGGGGACGACGACGAGGACGACTGGGACGATGACGAGGACGACTCGGACGACGACGAGGCGTAAGCCCCCCGCGCCTTAGAGCACCCCGCATAACCGCAAGTCCCTTACCTCAAGTTACTTAGGGGGGAGGGGCAAGGGGAGAAAGGGAGCTCTAGGCGACGAGCTCGACCTGGGACGGCGTCGTCGGGCGCGGGCGCGGGCGAATCCGGGCCTTCATGGCGCCCACGGCGGCCTCGTTCTGCTCCATCATGGCGCCGATGGGGTCCTGCCACGTCAGGATCTGGTAGTGGACCAAGATTGCCGTAATAATAAAGAAGAGGCCCAGCGGCGCGAAGCCCCAGTAATAAAACTCCCAGTGCTCGTCGTAGGTCTTCAGTAAGGGAGCGATCGTTAAAGAGACCATGGACATCAATTTAATGAGGATGTTCAGGGCGGGTCCCGACGTATCTTTGAAGGGGTCGCCCACGGTGTCTCCGACAACGCACGCGTCGTACCACGTCTTCTTCATCGGGTGCGCTAAGCTTCCATCCGCATTCTTGGCCTTGGACAGCGCTTTCGTGCCGTCCTTCTCGCAGTACTTCTTGGCGTTGTCCCAGGCGCCGCCGGCGTTGGACATCATGATGGCGACCATGGCGCCGGACCCGATGGACCCGGCGAGCATGCCCACGAGGCAGCGCGGGCCCACGAGGAAGCCCACGAATAAAGGAGCGAGGATGGCGTACGCCCCGGGCGCCACCATCTCTCTTACCGAAGACTTGGTGGAAATGGCGACGCACTTGTTCGAGTCGGGGATCACGTCCATGTGCGGCGGGATGGCTTCTCCCCGGGCGGCCATGATGATGCAGTCCTTGAGGGTCGTGACGCCGTCGGCGGCCACCAAGTCCGGCCGGTTGTGGAACTGGTCGCGCACCTCCATGATGATCTCGGCCGCGGCCTTGCCGACGGAGATCATGGTGAGAGCGGCGAACATGTAGGGCAGCATGGCGCCGAAGAGCATGCCACTCAAAATGTAGGGGTCCGTCACCGCCAACTTGGAGTTGTCCAAGTTAGCCTGTTCTTTGAACGCCGCTAAAAGAGACAAGGAAGTCAACACGGCGGAACCGATCGCGAAGCCCTTCCCGGTCGCGGCCGTCGTGTTCCCGAGCGCATCCAGAGAATCGGTGATGCATCTAACAGAATCGGGAATCGCCGGATCCATCTCGGCTAAACCGCCCGCGTTGTCCGCCACCGGCCCGTACGCGTCCGTCGCCAAAGTGATGCCTAACGTGCTGAGCATACCTACAGCAGCAATAGCGACGCCGTACTCGCCCTTGATCGCGGCACAGCCTAAGATAGTGATCACTAAGACCAGCGTAACCGGCACGCAGGAGATCATCCCCACGCCCAAGCCCTGGATGGTAACCGTCGCGGGCCCCGTCGCGCCGCGCGCCTTGATACTTTTGACGGGCGCGAAGTCGAAGCTCGTGAAGTACTCAGTTATTTTTCCGATCACCGCGCCGCACGCCAAGCCAATGAGCACACATAAGTAGCAGCCCCACAGGCCGCCCAGAAGCCAGCAGGCTAAGGCGGCCAACCCTAAGAAGATCACGCCGGCGAGCATGGTGCCTTTCTCGAGCGCCCACATTAAAGCCGATAAATTGGAGTTCCAGCCCTCGCCCTTCTCGTTGGTGGAGACGGCCATGGTGCCGATCATGGCCGCGATGACGCCGGCGCCGCTCAGCCAGAAAGGTAAGGCGATCTCGTTGTCCCTCGTTGCTAGGGTGGCGGCGGCGATAATAGAACCGACGTACGACTCGAAGAGATCAGCGCCCATGCCTGCGACATCTCCGACATTGTCCCCCACGTTGTCAGCAATCACGGCCGGGTTGTGCGGGTCGTCCTCGTCGATGCCCGCCTCCACTTTGCCCACGAGGTCGGCGCCGACGTCCGCCGCCTTGGTGTAGATGCCGCCCGCCACTCTCGCGAACAAAGCGATGGACGACGCGCCGAAGCCGAACCCGGCTAAGATTTGGAGCGCGCCTCGCTTGTCCAAGCCTTCCTTGGCCGCGAGAATTAAGAAAACGCCGCCGACGCCGATCAATCCTAATCCAACCACGACGAAGCCCATGACGCTGCCGGCCTTGAAGGCCACTTTGAGGGCTTCGTTGAGCGTGCCCGTGCCGCCGGTCACTTTGCCTTGGGAGTCTTTTTTCTCGAAACCGGCGGCCGCCGCCGTCGTCCGCGTGTTGCCGTCCGTGGCGACCATCATGCCCAGCCAGCCCGCTGAGGCGCTCAGGATCGCCCCGACGAAGAAGGCGAAGGTCGTGAGCACGCCGTCCAATGTGGTGTGCTGGTGTTCAACGCTGAACAAAGCTAGTAAGATGCCGCCTAGGAACAACACGAAGACGGAGAGCCACTTGTACTCCTCCTTCAGGAAGGCCATGGCGCCCTCCTTGATCATGGCCCCGAACTTGTCCACCAAAGGGCGGCCCACATCTACTCCCGTAGGTTCTTTCTTGAGCGAGAAGTAGGTGTGCACCGTGAATAAGAGGGCGACGACGCCGCTGCGGGGGGCGAAGGCGTGAGCGGCGTGCGCGCGGGCCGCAGTGCTCTCAAGGGCGGCGGCTCTCTGGTGCGCCACCCGCGCCGTCGCGCGCGCGTTGTGTTGCATCTCCCCCCCTCGCGCCGCGGGCACCCACCGGCGCGCGCCGGCGCCGGCGGCGCGCGCAGTCCCGCGGCGGCGCCGCCGCCGCCGCGGGCCGCAGCAATTGGCGTCGGCGAGGCGCTGCGGTGCAATTGAAGAGACGCTGCCCCGGACCCGAACAGCGCCGGCGCCGTGATCTCGAGCACATCCTTGGAGTCGCTGGTCCACCCCATGGCGGTGCTGTGTCTAGCGCAGCGCGAGGCAGCCCTATACACGTAGGCAAGCAGAGCCCGATACGCTCTTGATGAAACGTGCAAGCGAGCCGTTGGGGGGAATCGTGCGTGTGGTCGTGGCGGTGTGTCACGCGCGCGAGCGCCTCGCGAGAAGGCGGAGACTCTTCTGGCGTGCGGATGCTCCGAGTCTTAGACCCGCACCCTTCGAACCCGACCAAAAAATATTTAAGCATGGGCGTGGGCTCTCCGCTTGGCTCTGCGCGCTCGCACTCCGGACCAGAGGAACGGGTGGTAAGCGCTGGAACTGGCTCTCGCCAATTCATGCGGCGTTTCCGCGACAGCCTGGTCGTGCGCAGCACCATGAGCGCAGACAGCGCTTACCTAAGGTCCCTGCGTCGGCGCCACCAATGCGACGCGTCTCCATCACCACGGGCACGGAAGGTGCCCGCCTCCGCCACACGCTCCGGTGATCGCGTCTCCGGCGCCGCATATGCCCTCGTCCTCCGCGTCGCGATGGTGGCCGTCGCGGCTCTGGTCGACGCCCGGAAGCCGGGCGGCCTGCGCTACACGGACGTGGACTACGACGTGTTACGGGACGGCGCCGCGGCTGTACTAAGGGGCGGCAGTCCCTTTGAAAGAGCCACCTACCGCTACTCGCCGTTCGTCTCGTATTTACTACTGCTCGACCTCCGGACTAGTTTACCAATAGCCAAGCTGCTCTTCTGCGTCTGTGACGTGTTGCTGGGCCAGAGCGTCGGAGTTTTAGCGCGGGAACGGGGCGCGTCGCCCTCCGTGGCGGCGCTGTGGCTCTGGAATCCCATCTCTATTATCCTCTGCACGCGCGGGAGTTGGGACGCCCTCACGGTGTGGCTCGTGTTGTTAGCGCTCCGGTCCAAGCGCGCGCCGGTCCGCGCGGGTTTATTACTGGGCCTCGCCACGCATTTACGGCTCTACCCGGTCATTTATTCCGTAGCGTTTCTCGGGCACTTTTTTTTTGAGAAGCGGCGACTCGCGTTCGGGCCTTCGATGAAGTTTGGGGTGACCTTCGCGGGCGGTGTGCTCGCGCCCACGCTCTACGCCCATCGCACGTATGGTATGGTCTATGTGGAGGAGGCCCTCGCCTACCACCTGACGCGGGCGGACCATCGGCACTCGTTCAGCGTGTTCTGGCTGCCCATGTATCTGGCGCAGGCGGTCCAGAATAATCATTTGCGGCGCCTCTTAAAGCTCGCGCCGTTCCTGGCGCACCTCGCGCTGCAGGCCTCGGCTCTACTCACGTTACGGCGGGACCTCGACGCCTGCGTCTTCGCCCAGACCTTACTATTTGTGGCGGCCAACAAGGTCTGCACGGCCCAGTACTTCTGCTGGTGGCTGCCTTTACTGTGTGTGGTCGCCGCCGACGGGCCGCGGCGCATTATAAGGCCGGCGCGGAACTGGGGCGTGGCCTGCGGGCTCTGGTTGGGTGTGGCGTATGCGCTGGAATTCCGCGGGCTGGCCGCGCACGCGCTGCTGTGGGGCTGTTCTTTGCTCTTCTTCCGCGCGAACGTGGACCTCCTGCTCGCGGCCGTGGCTTCTCCATCGTCGGAGAAGGAGGCGCCTCGCGTCCTTGTGACGCTGTCCAATGGGTTGGCGGAGACGGAGTCCTGGACGGACGACGGCGACACGGACGAATTCGAGGACGACGGCTCGGACCCGGGGACGGCGACGGGCTGGGGCGTGGCGTTGTAAATATATTTTTGTTGTACTCAATGGGCAAAAATTCTTAGTCACAAGGGGGCAGTTCACACGGCCTACGCGCCGAAGCGGCGCTTCTTGTGCGGCGTCTCCGCGAAGACCTCCGCGAGGAACGCCGGCGGCGCCGTCACGCTGTACACGCTATCGAGGTACTGCTGCATCTGCTGCTGTTCCGCCAGAATCTCGCGCGCGCTGCGCTTGTCGAACTCCGACATGATGACACTGAAGTTCTCGTACGGGCCCTGCGGCGGAAACTTGTGGGCATCCTGGGTCATTTTCGGAATGCGCTTGTGACAGTCCCAGGGCAGTCACAGCAGGAAGAGGGTCTTCTGCGGGGTGCGCGGGGTTCGCGGGCTTCCCATGATTGTTTTGCGGTGCTGTACTTGCGTGGGTGGGGCTGCACGGGGCAACTGCGGTGTGTGAGAGCTGGAGAGTCAAAACTTGATTCTTTCTTTTTAAGTAGGGTTCGGGTTCGGCTGAACCCGTCGAACGCAGTACCTGTTGTATTCCACACGTGGTAGGGCGTCTATGAGACGCAATCAAGGGCATCGCGGCTGAGACAATAAATAGGAAGTTAGTAGGAACATACTAGTTTCCTGGTGATTCCTGGGAATTGAGACGCTCGAGTGGAGTTGTACGGGCCGCTATACGGTCGTACGATGATGCCACAGTAGATTGAGGCCGTACGCTGGCAGCAAACACCCAGACGACGCATCGGCTGCAAGTGCAGCCAATTCGACGGCGCTCGTGCTGACCAATTTGACATGAGGCTGTCGATAGTCCTGTTCATCGCCACGACAACGGCCGCAAAAATCGTCCCACGCGCATACAGCACGGACGCAGACGCCCCGCTGCCCCTGCGCCCGAGCGCCACCGCTGCGACGCAACACGCCTCCGCGCCGGGGACGCCGCGCCGCGTCGGCAAAACTGCGACATGGACGCCGCGCCCCGTGCACGACCACCGCCAACTGAGCCACGGTGCGCCCCACTGCATCCAAGACAACGAATTCGTGGACGAGGCCTGCGACCTCTGTTTTGGGGGCTGCGACACGTGCTACGTGTTCCTACAGGACACTAATCAAGTCGCTTGCGTGGACGAGAACTTCCACGCGTCCTGGGACGGCCGCGAGACGTGCCTGGACGAGGGGCTGTACGTGGAGGACCGATCCACCAAATGGTGCGGCTCCTCGACGCCGACGCCGGCGCCGACTTACATGTACTGTCCGGCAGGGTACGTGCAGGACTGCAACGGCCAGGACACGCACTGCTGCCCCGAGGCCTGGATCGGGAATGACGACTGCGACGACCACTACGAGTATCTCACACACTGCGACCTGACCTGCTACGAGGGCGACGGCGGCGACTGCGCCGAGACGCCCGAACCGTCCGCAGAACCGACGCCGGAGCCGACGCCCGAGCCCACGCCAGAACCGACGCCGGAAGCTTCGTCGGAGCCCTCGCCGGAGCCCACACCGGAGCCCACGCCGGAGCCGTCAGCAAAGCCCACCCGGCGGCCCACGCCAATACCGACGCCTCAACCAACGCGACGCCCGACGCCGTGGCCGACGCCGGAACCGACGCCCGAGCCCGGCGACCCAACATCGAAGCCCGCCCCCGTGCCGACGCCGCGGCCGACCGTGGACAGCGTCATGACGGACTCTACCATCCGAACGGCCGTCCGCGCCTGGCTCGACGATGCTCCAACCGCGGAGGCCGCGCACGGCCCCATCTCGGCGTGGGCGACCGGCGAGGTGACGGACATGTCGTACTTATTCTGCGGCCGCGGCGAGTGGAGCGAGTGCCACGTGAATGCCGGCACGTTCAACGATCCCCTGAATAATTGGGACACGTCGTCCGTCACGCGGATGGACTCCATGTTCACGGACGCCCACGTCTTCAACGAAGCCCTCGATGCCTGGGACACGTCCCGCGTCACGCGCATGGACAGCATGTTCCGGCGCGCCCATGCCTTTAATAAACCGCTCCCTTGGAATACGGGGAACGCCAAGGACCTGAGCGGCATGTTCCGGGAGGCGGACCGCTTCAATCGGCCGCTTGATTGGGACACGGGAAGCGTCACGTCCATGCGCCAGATGTTCCTGGACGCTGGGCAGTTCGACCAGGACCTCAATTGGGACACGTCTCGTGTGAGAGACATGGCCGAGATGTTTGGCTACGCCTCCCAGTTCAACGGGAGAATCGAGGCTTGGGACGTGGGCGCCGTGACGGACATGGCGTCCGTCTTCGTCCACGCATCACGATTCGACCGGGACCTGGGCGGGTGGGACGTGGCAGGGGTCACAAGCACGCGCGCCCTGTTCGATTCGGCCGCGGCGTTCAACCAGGACCTCGGCGGGTGGGACCTTGCTAGTATAGGGGACGCGCGCGACATGTTTTACGACGCCTCGGCATTCGACCAGGATTTGGAGTGGTGTCTCCATGAGGAAGTGGCGGTAGGCGGCGCGTTTTTTGGTGCGCCGTGCTCTTCAACGGCCTGCGGCGTCCTCGTCGCCGACGCCGACGGAACTTGCCTGGCGCCGGAGCCGTCCGCGGAACCCACGCCGGAGCCCACGCCGGAGCCCACGCCGGAGCCGTCGTCCGAACCCATGCCGCGGCCGAGCCGGCGCCCGACGCCGGCCCCGACGGCGCGGCCCGGCGACCCCACGGCCGCGCCCGCGCCCGCGCCGACGCCGGCGCCCTCGCCGGATTTCACGCCGAGGCCCTCGCCGCGACCTTCGTCAAGGCCCTCGCCGCGACCGACGCGGCGCCCGACGCCTCGGCCCTCGCCGACGCCGACCGCAACGGCCGGCGACCCCACGGCCGCGCCCGTGCTCGCGCCGACGCCGCGGCCTAGCCCAATGCCTGAGCCCTCGCCGGCCCCGACGCCGGAGCCCTCGCCGGAGCCGACGCCGGAGCCGTCATTCGAGCCCACCCGGCGGCCCACGCCTCGACCGTCGCCAGGCCCAACACTAGTGCCTACGCTGGAGCCGTCATCAGCACCGACGCCGAGGCCTACGCCGCGACCGTCACCGCAGCCTAAACCTAGACCGACACCGCGACCGACATCGCGACCGACGCCGACGCCGACGCTGACGCCGACCGCGACGCCGGGCAGCCCCACATTTACTCCTGTCTTCGCGCCGACGCCGGGACCGACGCCTCGACCGACGCCTCGACCGACGCCCGCGCCGTCGCCCAGGCCGACGTTTGTGCCATCAACAATGCCCTCGGCGCCGCCGACGCCGAGGCCGTCCCTCGCACCGACCACCGCCAGACCGACGTACCGACCGACGCCGGCTCCGACCGCGACGCCCGGCAACCCGACGGCGGCCCCGCAGCCCAGACCCACGGCCCCCGCGCCGTCATCGAGACCGACGCCAAGTCCCTCGATCTCCTCGAAGACTGTGGCCGCCTCGGCGCTCGTGCTGGAGGGCATTTCTGCAACAGACTTCACGGAGAACGACGCCCGCGCCGTAAAAACTGCGCTCGAAGCGGAACTCCCGGGCAGCACAGTGACGGACGTCACCGCGGTGGAAGATAACGACGCCGAGGTCCTGAAGGCCATCGCCGCAAAGCGCCTGGGGCGGCGCCTGGCGGACTCGTGCGTCGTGTCTTTTTTAGTTGAGGCGCCGGGGAGCGACGGCGACGCGTTGCTGGAGCGCCTGGCGGACGCGGTGGCGTCCGACGGCTTCTCCGAGCACCTCAGCGCGGACCCCCTGTACGCCGTGGTCGACATCGAGCGGTCCCAGAGTTATATAAGGGAGCGGTCCGAGGTGTCCGTCATCATACCTTTGAATGAAGAAGAGGAGGAGAAGGAGTCGAGCGAAGGCTTCGACGCGGCCCACGTCGGCGGCGCCGCCGCATTGATAGTGGCCCTCCTCGTGGTGAGTGTCGTCCTGAGACGGCGACGTGTTCACCAAAAGCGCTTCGCGCTCTCGACGATTACGTCTCTGCTGGACGTGGAGGCCGCCGAGGACGTCGTGGAGATCGACGTGGCCGACGAGGTCCGCGTTGACCCGCTCGGGCGGATCCGCGAGCGGTCGCGGGAGATCCTGGTCGAGGCTCCGACGGGCTCGGTCGCGTCGCGGGGCCGGACGCCGGAGCCGACGACGCCCGGCGCGGCGCGCGGGTTCCTGGACAGCGCGCGCGGGTTCCTGCTGGAGACGTTCGGGCGGCGGATCACGCGCCAGGTTACGTTTGCCGAAGGCACCGTCTCCGTCTGCTGGCCGGGGTCCGAGGACGTGGTCGGGATCGTGCAGGACGCGTGGACTCTTGTTAACGCCGCGGACGGCTACGACCTGCCAACAACGCCAGCGCAGCATATGGCGCTGGAATTGGTACGCGGCGCACCGCTGGTGCAGCGGGCCAATTGTCTCAGAACGTCCTTGGACCAATTGCGGGTCTCGTGGGAGACGGGCCGCGTGCAATTTACAGTGAGCAGGGCGAACTGTTTTGGGGACGCCATTCAAGCGCTTGGTGATTTGCCGGCGAACCGGTGGCGGGAGCCCTTCTTCGTGACGTTCCGGGGCGAGCCGGGGTTGGACGCCGGTGGTGTCTCGCGGGAGTTCTTCCACCTGGCCATCGCGGAGTTGCTGGACCCGGCCAAGGGCGTGTTCCGGAGTGTGGAAGGATCGACCTACTACCCGAACGACGACTTTGTTGTAAAAGACGCGTTACAGGGGCACCAGGACCGCGTGCTGACGTTCGCGGGGCGCTTGCTGGGCAAAGCCTTGCTCGAGGGCCACCACGTGCCGGCCGGTTTCAACGCGGTCCTGCTCAAGCATTTATTGGCGCTGCCTATCTCCTTGAAAGAGGACCTGCGGCTCCTCGATGCCGAAGTCGCGCGAAGTCTGGAGCTCATCAGCGCCATGTCCGACGCGCAATTGAAGGACCTCGCCCTCACGTTCTCCGTGGCGCGGCCGACGTTAAATGGCGCGCACGACGTCTCTTTGCGCGGCGACGGCGGCGAGGAGGTCTGCGAGGGTAACGTCGCGGAGTTCGCCCGCCTGCGCGCGACGGCCGTATTAGGCAGGCAGCAGGCGACGACCATCGGTTCTCTCGTGAGAGGCTTCCGCGACGTCGTTCCGGTGACGCTTTTATTACTGCTGGAGGCCCCGGAAGAACTGAGAGAAGCGTTGGCGGGCGTCGAAGCGCTCGATGTCCACGAGTGGCGCGCTGCTACACAACTAAGAGGCGCGTTCAAGGACACGACGCACGTGGTCGTGGAGTGGTTCTGGAGCTACGTGGCTTCGTTAGACGGGGCGCAGAAGGCCGCGTTGCTGAAGTGGGCCACCGGCTCCGCGCGGTGCCCGTTGGGCGGCTTCGCCAAGCTCCACGGCCGCGACGGCGTCCTGCGGCCCTTCGCGTTGACCTCGGTGGAGCTGGCGCAGTGCGTGTACCCGCGCGCGCACACGTGCTTCAACCGCATCGACCTGCCCCTCTTCGCGTGCAAGCGCGAACTCGTCGCGGCGTTCGCCGTGGCGCTGGACCCGCGGCACGCCGAGGCATTCTCGATGGACTGAGCGGCCCTGCGTAAGTGTACTTGTGATGATATTATTTTGTGTGCGTGTGTGACTACTTATTGTGACCAGCCCCGCTATTACGGACCCCGAGCGCACTCCATTGTGTCTATTTGGATTGGGTGGAGGGGCGGTGCTTGAAAACCCGAATTGATTTTACGATAAAACCCGTGCGGCACACAAAAGCCAAAACGCCACCGTCCGTCTCAGCCGTGCGTGTGCCGTGTGCTTGTTGCACAAGGATCATCCTGCACACCATTGCTGCTCTGACGCCGGCCTACATAACCCACCACGCAAGCTACACTGTACGAGCACAGATGACGACGCGCCCGGCCGACGCGAGCGACTACGACTGCGCCATCTGCCTCAGCGCGCCGGAGTTTCAAGTCCACCAGTGTCGGAACGGCCACCTGTTTTGCGCCGAGTGCCTGCAGGAGTGCCAGGCGCGCGCGGTCAACGCCAAGTGCCCGACCTGCCGGGTCGCGCTGCCCCGGGAGCCGATCCGCAACCTCGTGGCGGAGCGGGCGCTGGCGCGGCGGCCCGCGCGCTGCCCGCACTGCTCGCTCGACCTGACGACGGGCGAGCTCCAGGCGCACCTGGCGCGGTGCCCGTCGCGCGTTGTGAGGTGCGTGGGCGAGGGCTGCGCCTTTAGCGGTCCCAATAAGCCGGGCGCGCTGAAGGCCCACGAAGCGGCCTGCCCACGCGCTATTCTAGCGAAGACGCTCGTGCCGCTCAAAGCGCGCATCTGCCAATTGGAACAGACGGTGCGAAGTTTGAGGAGCGCTCGGAACGGCCTCGTGTCCCTGTACCCGCCGGGCGCGCCTTTACAAATAGCCCACGGGTTGTGGCGCGTGCGGGAGGAGGAGAACACGTTCGCGACGGTCGCGTTGCCGGCACTCCGTCTCACGACGGGCAAGTGGTGCTACGAGGTGACGGTGTGTTCTCAGGAATTCATCTTCCCCCAGATCGGCTGGGCGCACGCGGGCTTTCGACCACAAGCCGAAGTAGGTGTAGGGGACGACGTGCATAGCTACGCGTACGACGGGGACCGGTGCAAATTATGGCACGAGGGCGGCCACGACGACTTCGGGGAGGAGTGGACCGAGCACGACGTGGTCGGCTGCTTCATCGATCTGGATGAAAGGCACATCTCCTTCGCGGTGAACGGCGAACTGGTCCAGTTTGACGACGAGGAGCGGGCGGGCGCGCCGGCCTTCGACGAGATCGGGGGCTCGGGGTGGTTCCCCGCGCTGACCCTGAAATGTGGTTTGTGCCGCGTGAACTTCGGGGAGCGGGACTTCGAGTACCCGGGGGTCCTCGAGGACTACACGCAGGTGGCCTTCGCGCGCGCGCGGCACGAGCCGCCGCTGGACTAAGACTTTTCGAGTATCCCGCCCGAGTGGGGGCTGGAGCAATCATAAATCCGCCTTGGGCGAGTAGCGACACCCCGCATTCATGGCGAGGTGTCGCCCCGGTGTTTACAAAACCCGCGCGCTATATACCCGCACGCTGCACCTAATGCTCGACCTGCCGCAGCGGCATTAGCGCAAGCATAACCTACCGCTTGACGCAGCGCTGGTCTCAGCACTGCACAGGCCTCACGTTCTGCCACTGTGCTGTGCGGAAACGCTGCCAGGCCTGTGCGCACTGGCACACAAGAGCGAGTCCTAGCGACTCCGCTGAAACCAATGGCGCAACCATGCGCGTCGACGAGTCCGCGGCAGCGTCCAACACGCTGCCTTCACAATGAACCGCGTGGCGCAATGGATAGCGCATCAGACTTCTAATCTGGGGGTTGCGGGTTCGAGTCCCGCCGTGGTTACAACGATTTAGACTGACTCATTGGCGCTACGGTAGCGCGTCAGATTCCAGACCTGAAGGTTACGTGTTCGAATCACGTATGGGTCATGTCTTAAAATCACACACACACAAC
>Ga0114994_10000730_pt1 | contig 22670 bp, 21 predicted proteins | sample ArcticOcean_MG_C_9_FD_87043 | JGI IMG/M metagenome (GOLD analysis project Ga0114994, IMG submission 87043) | Marine microbial communities from western Arctic Ocean - ArcticOcean_MG_CB2_152 | ecosystem: Environmental > Aquatic > Marine > Oceanic | place: Arctic Ocean: Canada Basin | collected...
TCGCTGACTCTACCCCACATCCATTTTGACGTGCCAGTGATCGATTTAGGTCTGTCGTACCTAGCAGCAACGAGTGCGAGAACTGCCAGCAGTGCTACGATCTCAGCGAGAAACAGGTGCAGAGTGCGGATCGCAGGGTCCAGGTCAGTTAACACCACACGACCGCCAATCATTCCGACGATGAAAATCAATCCAAGTTCAGCTGTTGCTAACCATGCGACTACTTTGCTGGCCCTGTGACGTACCCACACTCGAATTACAGCGGCGATGATTACTAGACCAAGAATCGTGCCAACAGTTCTGTGGCTGTATTCGAGAATAACGTTGTGAACCCTTGGCGTTGTCTGGCGAGGTCCGTCGTAGAGCCGGTCGATGGTTTCCTGGTCTAGTGGTGGGAATAACTGTCCGAAACAGGCTGGCCAGTCAGGACAGCCATCGCCTGAACCGGTAACCCGAACAACTCCACCCAGGGTGACCTGTAGCACTACGCCAATGATCGTAATTGCCATCAGAGTAAGCAGCAATTTATCTTGCCAGATGGGAGATTTTCCCGGGTTTTCTTTGGTGGAGCGATCAGACGAAATCATTTTTACCCAGTTTCAGGTTCGTGAATTGCGAGAAATCGTGCAGCCGTTGCTAAAAGCCAAATTTTGACTCTGACATTGGACGACGTTAATTATCGCGCAGAAATCGACAAATCGGCAGTGAATTAGAGCGTGCTATTTCGAGTCACCAAGTTCATAAATCTGATGTGACGTCTAAATAGGGCGGTATGCGATGAGAGTGGCATTGACTAGTACTCGGTGGTCGTACACCCGTGGAGGCCAGCAGGTTACGAGGGTAATCTGTGCATTGTCGGTGTTACTCAATTGAAGGTCGTTTTGATGAATCTGGGTTGTACTAGTAACTCTGTATATGAATTCAGCGTCCGGCGTTTCTAGATACACGTCGACAGGGTCTTCCTTGATAAGTTCTGTGATCTCAGGCAGGTGTCGGAATATGTTTCCTTCACCTGCGGCGAAACTTTCTAGATGCGCGAAGAACCAGCCGTCACCTTGCTGACCGGGGCGCGACGTTTCAGGAATGTGTCCAACTGTGTTGTTTGGAGTTTCATACGATCGCTGGTCGTCAAGATCAATGATGTTTAGCTCGGACACAGTCGAATTTACATTGATTGCTGGGATTCTGATGTGAGTAGCGTTTGACGTAGGATCGAAATCTCGGAAGAGATCAGTCGATAGTAGCGGTACGAAATTGTCGGGAATCGACGGGCCGCCGAAGGGATCAGTTCCGCCCCACTCTGGTTCTGACCAGTACTTAGGATTGAGAAGATTGCCCGGGTAGAGACTGGCGAACTGCGCTACATTAGGCGATTTTAGTTCGAGTGGTACCGGCTGTTCGTCATCGGCAATCAGATGGGGCTGGGGAGCTTTAGCTTCTATGCCAAGATGGCTTTCGAGCGATTCATCGGGAATCGAGTAAACGAACTCAGCAATATCTGAACCTGATCGTGACTGGGAGTAGATGTAAAGACCCGACACCGCGATTAATACGAATCCTAGCACCGCAACCGAGTATGCTGCGATCGAAGTAATCGTGAATCGAGGTTGTTTTGATGGGCCAGATTGCTTTTCTGCAATTGGACCGCCGTTTTGTTCAGCCATGTTTATTCCTATACGACTTTCGGGTCGCTACGAATTTTATGGCTAAATGCTATCGGACTCGGGCACCGCGTATGATCGGCTCGTTGATGTGAATTTCGCCATTTCGAATCTTTAGGTTGTATTCACACTCTGGGTTTGTGCATACCCAAGCCTTGTAGTGAACTGCAGCACCTTGAGCTCCGAAGTCAGACAGGGGTACCAATCGACCTTCATCACAATTCATGCACTCCGGCCAGTTGTTGGTTTCCGACATTGTTGCGTCCTCGGTTCATTTGGCAACTGCAATACATATGAGCAGTATTGCGTTGTCAAATAATGAATATATATGCCTGTTCCATCAGTCTAAACTCGATCGTGACGAATAGTAGTGACTGAAAGTAGGCCGTTTCACTGAATTCAGCGGTACATTGGACGTATTGATATGAATATTTTGGGAATCGAAACCAGTTGTGACGAAACGTCAGTCGGCATTGTCGACGGTGACGGTCGTGTTCGCGCCAACGTAATTGCGACACAGATAGATATCCATGCTCGTTATGGCGGAATTGTTCCTGAGGTTGCATCTAGGCAGCACGTGCTCGACATTCGACCCGTGTGCGAGCAGGCAGTCGAAGACGCCGGTCTCGACTGGGGAGACATCGACGCTGTTGCTGCAACGCATGGTCCTGGGCTTGCCGGGTCTCTTATCGTTGGGCTGAACTTTTCCAAGGGATTATCTGCTGCTTTAGATGTTCCACTGATTGGTGTGAACCACATGGATGGTCACGTTTACGGCGCGTGGGCTCGAACCGAAGATCATGAACTCGAGCCATTCCAGGAACTCGTCGGCGAACAGCCGATAATGTGTCTTGTTGTATCAGGCGGGCACACCGAACTAGTGCTGCTCGAAGGCCACGGCAAATTTCGTTTGCTTGGCGAGACTCGAGACGATGCGGCAGGCGAAGCATTCGATAAAGCCGCACGAGTTTTGGGGCTGCGATACCCGGGTGGACCTGAGATTCAGCGCGTCGCCGAGGGGGCTCCTGAAACAGAGCCGCTTCCACGTGCGTGGATGCGAGGAACCGACGAATTTTCTTTTAGTGGCTTGAAAACTGCTGTTCTGAATCGAGCTCGCAAATTAGGAATATACCCACCAAATGGAGCTGACGGTGGAGCGGATCCCGATGTTGTTGCAGGACTTGCGAAAGCGTTTCAGGATTCCGTTGTCGATGTGCTGGTTACGAAGACGATTTCTGCGGCCAAACGAGAGAAATGCGCCGGCATCGTGTTGGTCGGTGGTGTTGCTGCCAACGGTCCGCTTCGTCAAACACTAACGGGAAAATCCCCGCTGCCGGTCGCAATACCGCCGTTCAAGCTATGTACCGATAACGGTGCAATGATCGCAATGAGCGGTCTGGTGAACTTCCGTAACGGTCGACGTGATCACTGGGATCTAGACGTAATCCCAAGTTTGCGAATTGGGACAAGCTCACTCGTTTAGGGTGGACCGTAGCCGTGAGCCGAGACTTTTCGGCGTTCTTCAACTTAGCCCGACGGATAGTTGCGGTATGGCGATTTGGTTCTGATCGGAACTAATCGACGCTTAGCATCTTCAACGTCGCGTGTGAACTGAATTCCGAGTTCTGATTTTCCGCCGATTTCGCCACCAATGTTACTGCCGCCCGTTGTATGAAATTCGACGTGCACTCCGGTGGGCCGAATCCAGTAGTCACCCATCAGAATCATCGAGACCACTGCCACGGCGATTGCAGCAAATACACCGACATTTGAACTAGGAATCACTTGCCAGACGCCAATAGCTGCAAAGAGACCAACCGTTCCCCAAGCCGCACTTCTTCGCGCTCGTGGTCGTCGGGAGATTTCAACAGAGCTAATGTCTTTTAGATAAGCCGATGCGTACACAGAGTTAGAGTCAGATCCACCTCGGAAGATGACCCTTGCATGCGTGAGGGTAAAATTTCCGTCGTCGTTTGACTCGAGTTTGGACACAACTCGCTCTCCGGGCAACAGTCCATTTTTAGGACTTGTACTCATTACTTCGGGTTGCACTGAACTTCGGAGACGATCTGTAGTGGTTTCTACTGCCATGTGTCTAATCGTAACGTGTTCGCGGCGCCTTTGGATGCGGGCGATCTGGATGTTCTCTACACAGTGTTCTCTTACTGCTGTGTTCTGGGCACAGGCTGAAAGTGCTTTATACCCCGGGAATCCTAGGCTGACGATCACGAATGCCATGACGGAACATTTCACTATAAAGAGCGATTACCCCTTGTTGATCTTGGGTATTGGTGATTTTCGGGAGTTCGTAATCGAGGCCGAGAGAGATTACCGCTTCTTTATTAACTTAATTAGCGGCGAGGTTGGGGTGTGATGAGTAGTGCGACAGTGCAAGATTTCTTAATTGCGTGTCTTCTGGGCGACGATCGTTCGGATGTGTCACCATTTCGAATACAGCACGCAATATGATGTTTACGACGATTTCGGCAGTGCGCTAAGTTCCAAGCACTGTGATGTTTTCGCTCTTGACGTACCCGGTCGGCCTGAGCATGTTTGACAGATCTTTTGGCTTACCAGAGTTTTTAACAACTAGTTCAGCTGCGGAGGCGATTCCGCCTTGATGCAACCATGTGGCGCGTTCGCAGGTCGCCCCCACGGTCTGACCCAGTCTGGCGCGTTTCCTTTTATAGGTATCCGTCTTATTTGACCCTGGACAATTTTGTCATCAGTGTGGAGTCCCGAGGCGTAAAGCAGTAGTTGCTCTAGCTCCCGAGCAGTCTCACACCTTCATGCCATTTGCCAGTCAACTCGACCGCCCACCGCTCTAAACGCCCGTTTGTTTCGTTAAGCACAAATGTCGGCGGTTGCCTTGAACCGACCGCCGACATTTGTGCTTAACGAAACTATGTACGCCAAGTTGCAACCCGCTCGCCTACGTAAGAAAAACACCGCTGGCGGTAGGTTACGACAAAGCTATCGCTAACTACGAGCCCAGCTTGTCATTCTTGTGAGCAGCAACGAACGCACGTGCCTCACCGAGCATCAATTCGGCGATGCCAATACCTGAAGTCTGATCGCCGCCAGCCGTCTTTCCTGCGGCTCGTGCGCGTGTCTCGACATCAAGCGTTGCCGCGATTCGATCTGGGTGATTCGGCTCGCCGGGGTGCCCAAGCGACTGCGCAAAATCGTGTGGCCCACCAGTTACGCCCGTTAGACCGGGTACAGCGAGAATTGCGTCGAGATTATCCCACGCCTTCTTGTCTTCGATTTGTGCAACAACAAGCATGTTTGCATTCGACCATTTTGCGAATCCGAGCTTACCGCCGTACTTATCGTCTAGGAGTGTTTGGTCATTGAACTCGGTTCCACGGCCACCGCCCCAAGATCGCTTGCCATCGGTAGGGAACAGGCAAGCGTCGGCGAATGCCTGTGCTTCAGCACCTGAGTTGATGTGCGGTCCTGTCACTCCCTGAATCCCGCGGTCGAGATACAGGTTGATCTGGTACGCAGCGCTATCTGGCACTCGTGCGATAACCGACATGCCGTAACCGTTTGCAGTTCGACAAATGTCGTCGATGGCTTCTTCAGGAAAACCGCCGTGCTCGCCATCGATAGTGATCGCGTCGAAGCCGACATGAGATGCCATTTCGATCATGTACAGCGCAGGGTGAGCCAGCGCGAACACGGTCGCCTTTCGACCTTCTTTGTTAGCTTTCAAAATTGTGTTGTTAATCATTTTCGAACGGTTCCTAACTTGATGTGTTGTCCCTGATGGGGATTAGTTGATTGCTTACTTACTGTAAAAAATATATCGCTATGTGACTAGAACCAAATTATTCAATCGAGATCCGAGCGTCGTCGAGCAGAAACCGTGGCTTACCCACCTGAGCCACTCAGATGCCTCGAACGGTTCCTCCTGCGGATGTGGTTTTCGCTAGCGGCGGATGTGCAGCGATTTCGGCTTCGTTGAGCTCGAGTCCGAGACCCGGTGCATCGGAAAGTTCGACGTAGCCGTCTTTCTGCCGGGGGAAGCCATCGAGAACAGTGAAATAGTGCTCTGTGTAGAACTCGGCGTGGTACTCCTGAATCTCGAAGTTTATGATCGAAGCATCGAGGTGCATTTCGGCCATTGCTCCAACTGGCGAGCAGACGTTGTGCGGTGCCATTGTGATGTGTTTGGCCTCGGCGATGATCGCTATTTTCTTCAGCTCAGTGATTCCGCCGGCATTGGCGATATCGGGCTGTAACACGTCGGCGGCGTGTCGATCAACAATTTCTGCGAACGGGAATTTTGTGTACAGCCGCTCGCCGGTTGCAATCGGGATGTTCACCTTGTTTCGAACTTCTAGTAGTTCCGAAACCCGCTCTTGCGACACGGGCTCTTCGTAGAACAATGGTCGATATTCTTCGAGTCGCTTGCCGATCTGTATAGCGTTCATAACATCGAACTTAGCGTGTGCTTCGACAAGAATGTCAACATTCGGCCCAACAGCTTGTCGAACAGCAGCGACTCGGTCTTCGGCTAATTGCGCTTCTTTAAGAGACAGCTTGTAGTAGTTGTGCTGGCCGAACGGATCGAACTTGAGAGCGGTGTAGCCCATGCCGACAACGATCTTCGCCTCTTCCGCGTTTTGTTCTGCTGTGCCAGGGTTCGAATACCAGCCGTTGGCATAGACCCGAATGCTCCTGCGGTGCGCACCGCCGAGCAACTTCCAAACCGGCTGGTCGAGAATGCGACCTTTGAGATCCCAGAGTGCGATATCGATGCCCGAGATTGCGGTGGACGCTATTCGACCTCCTCGTGCTTGGAAGTCTTGGTACAAGTTCGTCCAGTGAACTTCGGTTTCGAGAGGGTCCTTTCCGATCAGGTGCTTCTCGACCATTCGCTCGATCATGCCCATAACCAGGACGTCGTCTTCCATGGGCGAAGCATCGCCGATGCCGTACACGCTCGGATCGTCGGTGTTCAGCTTGACCAGAAGCCAGTTTCGCTGTGCATTGTGGTGGTTCGCTGTGAACCTTCGGAATTCGACTCCGGTAATTGCTGGCATATATCTTTCTCTTTTCTTGACCGATGCTTGATGCAGGGAGCACGCTGCTTGCAAACCGCAATTAAAAATCAACACGCGCGGCGGGATTATACGCCGGTTTGAAGCGGATGTTGCCGGTCGATTCGCTCGAACCAGCCGACACACCGGATTCTGTTGCGGCTATGATGCGGGTTGCTTCGACTTGCTCAGTTGATGCTGGCAGTATTCGTAATGCCAACGATGTTATACCCACCAATGAAGAAACTATTTCAGAGAGAATAAAAAACTTTGGCTCGAACTTTTCGCCTCTGGGCACTGTCGGATACGCATGTTGGAACCGAGATTAAATACGGCCGTCGTTCGCTTGAAGAGGTTATCCAGCACGCCGAAGCGTGGCCTAATGCCGATGGACAATCCGGTGGATTCGATATCTCAGTAAATCTCGGCGATTTCTCAGGCTCACAATTGCCTCCCGGCGACGAAGAAGGCGAACTGGTCGTTTCACAATACGCATCGGCAAAAAATCATGGTCGTGAGCATTTTTACGACGTGATTGGAAACCACGATGCTTCGGGTGCCGACGAACCGACTCAATGGTGGTTCCAAAAGTGGATCGACCCGACCGGCGAAAGCACTGAACACTCGGGAATCGACAATTCAGCTCGACCGTATCCAACCACTGGTACATGGGAGAACTACTCGTTCGAAGTAGGCAATGTCGTGTTCCTCATGATGGCCGATCGAAATGACGGTGGGGTTCCCATTGGTCGAGGCGAGTTCGGCGGGTATCCGGCAGGGGCGATTTCGGAAGAGACGTTCCAGTGGTGGACTCATAAGGTCGCAGAAAACAAAGACAAGATCGTTATTTCAGCTCATCACCACATGATTAAAGAGACGACGGTAGCCTCAGGCCTAAACGAAGGTTGCGACGAGGGCTATCACGGTCGCATGCCAGACGGTGGCGCACCCGGATCATCGTTCATTTACTGGGTGGGTGGTCAAAAAGATTCAGGCCGTATCGAGTCTTTTTTGGAAGCGAACAGCCCTGCAATCGATTTGTGGTTGGGCGCTCATACCCACACCCATCCCGACGATACAACCGGTGGGCGATCTCACGTCGAGCAAAAGTGGGGTGCGAACTTCGTGAACGTTTCTGCGGTTACTCGCTATCACGGCCAGCGGAACTCGATTCCGATGAGTCGGCTGTTCACGTTCACTGAAGGATCAGATGAAGTTCGGGTGCAGTGCTATTTACATACCGACCAATATGCAGATCAAGGCTGGTACGAGCCGTCCGAGCGAACTATCAAGCTACGCCACAATTTCGAAGCGCCAATCAAATGACTAAATCAATTCAACAACTCTTAGATCTCACAGGCCGAACCGCCATCGTAACCGGCGGCGGTACGCATCTTGGGACAGCGTTTACCGAAGCTCTTTGCGATCTCGGTGCAAAGGTCTACATCGCTTCTCGGAGATTCGAACTTTGCGAAGAGGTCGCTGAACGACTTCGTGGTCGAGGCATGGACGTCACGGCAATGGGTTGTGATGTTACTGACGAATCTCAAGTCGATGCGCTGGTCGACAGAGTCATGAACGATAACTGCCGACTCGACATAGCCATTTGCAACGCAGGTGGTTCGTTCACGACGAACTATCCGCCCAATGGCGACATCGAGGAGTTCAGGCGAACACTCGATGTGAACCTAACAGGCACGTACATCACTGCGCAGTCGGCGGGTAGGGCGATGATTCCTGCAAAACGTGGATCGATCGTTACGTTAGGTTCGATTGCTTCAACGCTGGCGATGGACACCCGTATCTATAACTCAGAGTTCAAGCGTTCTGGTCCTCCTTACATCGCTGCAAAAGGTGGCGTGCTGAGCCTGACACGAGCGATGGCTGCCGAGTTTGGCGAACACGGAATTACAGTGAACTGCATAAGCCCTGGACAAATCCCTCGGACAGACTCCAATGCCGACCAAGTCGAGACCTTCCGCAAAATGATCCCGCTCCAGCGAACCGGTTTGTCGCAAGATCTAAAAGGCACTGCAGCATTGCTGGCATCGGATGCCGGAGCATGGATCACAGGCCAAGAATTCCGAGTTGATGGCGGCTGGTCGATCTGGTAGCCGATGGCTAGTTTTCTGCTTGACGACGATTTGGCTGGAATTACGACGGCGTGACTAGTCGAGTTTCTAACGCCTAGGTGAACCCGTGGAATCTTTCCCTTTAGTCTTCATCCAAACGACGGTCATACTGAATTATTTTCAGTATCTATCGCAAGCGGCTACTAATCCTTAGATCAGGCCAGCACTCTTCATCGCAACCCGGATGATCTCACGGTCGGCGTCTGTGACCGATGGATTCGGCAGGCGAGGTGCACCACCTTCGTAGCCTAGAAGATCCATTGCCGCTTTGATTCCAGCCGCTCCGCGATCGAGGATCTGTTGGTCGGCTTCGATGATTCGACTCTGAATTTCCTTCGCTGTTGCAAGATCGCCGTTGATGACGCTTGAGATGATCTGGAAACACTCGGTTGGCGCAACGTTCCCGAACATTAGGCACGCACCATTCGCGCCAATAGCGCTCATAGCGAGAAGCAATAGACCGTTTCCGAGCCAGAACGGCTTGTCAGTCGTTACAAAGTTGCGGACTCTTGCCTCGAACCGAACGTTGCCCGAAGCTATGTAGCCCCAGACGTTATCGATATCCACTAGTTCGCCGATCACTTCAGGCTCGGCACCGACGGGTGCCGCTCCCCCAGCAAACATGCCGGGAGCCATCTGGTGAATGATCACGACGGGAGCTGGAACCCGCGGCACGACCTGTTCGAAGTAGCCAGTGACGTTCTTAGTTAGTCGTGGGATTCTGATCCGAATCATTTCTGCTCCGGCCTCGACCAAATCTTCCGCCAAACGAATCGAATCGGTGACGGACGAGCTGTCGACGCCCCCAACGACAAACTTCTCACCGTTTCGAGCGTTGTTCACAGTGCGAACAATTTCGAGTCGTTCTGCTTCCGACAAAAACTGCTCTTCGCCGTTTTCTGAATTCAGCACAAATCCCGAAAGCGGAGTTTTAATCCACTTTTCTACGTTTCTTTCGATGGCGGCGTAATCGACCGAATCGTCCGCCTTGAACGGCGTAGGACTTGGTGCTACAACGATGGGATTGGAACTTGGAATTGGCATGAGGTTGGTTTTTTTAGAAAATTGATGGGAGGTAGATTTCAAGTATGTCCGAACTCGAAGTCGACCGCTGAACGATCTCCCTATTGAACGATAGATACTGAACTAGATTCGTAACGATAAATTTCGATAGTTGGCGAATAAGACCGTCCGGTCGGAAGAAAGTCCGAATAGCGGTCAACCAATCGAGCCGTGTAAGATCGCCGTCACGAGGAAAAGGAAACCTTGGTTCTTACTGATCGATCACACTTCCGTCGGCATGAAGACGTGTAATTACTTCACGCGGCTTCGCAGGGCACATCTCAACTGCGTTCGGCTTCAGCTCGAGTCCGATTCCCGGCGCATCCGAAATCGTCAGGTAGCCGTTGCCGTCGTGCTCTGCCATTCCTGTCACCATGTTGATCTTCGGCGCAACGTCTTCGCCGATTGGGTATTCCTGAAGAGCGAAGTTCGGTGCTGTTGCGGCTATTTGCAAGCAGGCGGCGGTCGATACTGGCGAAAGCGGATTATGCGGCACAACACCAACGTGGCGAGCCTCAGCAAGAGCAGCAATCTTACGCGCACCTGAAATACCGCCGACCAAACAGACATCCGGTCTGATGTATTGCACTGAGTTTCGCGAGAGCGCCATTTCGAATTCCCAGATCGACGTGAATCTCTCGCCGGTAGCAATAGGGATGTTGATCTTGTCGGCAACGTAAGCCATCTCGTCGAAGTTATCGGGTGTAACAGGGTCCTCAAAGAAGTACGGGTGGAACTCTTCTATACCCAATCCGAGCTGAACTGCTTCGGTCGGGGTCATTCGTCGATGAATTTCGATACACAGGTCGACCCCAGTTCCGACTGCCTCGCGGTAGCCGCGTACTGTTTCGATCGCGTCGCCAATTTTATCGGCGTGAGTTTTGAAATAAGGAACGTCGCGATCTTCGTCCAAGAACGGAGTCAGATGACCCACAGCAGTGAAGCCTTGTTCCTTCGCATCGACGATTCCATCAGTCAGAACCTGAGTTGTATCGCCGAACACGTGATAGTAAACGCGCGCCTTATCACGAACCTTGCCGCCTAATAACTGATGAACCGGGGTGTCAAAGTGTTTGCCCATGATGTCCCAAAGTGCGATGTCGATTGCACTAAGTGCACCCATGATAGCTGCCCCTCGGAAGTGCGAAAAGCGGTACATGTATTGCCAGTGGTGTTCGATGCGGAGTGGGTCTTCTCCAACGAGGTATCGACCAAATTTCTCAATAGCCGACTGCGAAGCCTCTAAAAAGCCCCATGCACCCGATTCACCCAGGCCCGTAATTCCGGCGTCGGTTTCGACTTGTACTAAAAGGTATCGGTCGAGCATCAGTGGAGTGACTTTTGTGATTCTCATGGAAGCGAACTTCGTTTTCTGTAGGCGGTAAATTCTTCCTACGATCGTAAAGGAGTTATTAGTCGACCATATGGCAGCGATATTATGCTAGCTAGAACGTTTTATCTACGGGAGACCACTTACCCGTCAGTGGCTTCCGGGCATCCAAACGAAACTATATACAAAGAACTTTTTACCGAAGTTGAGCTTAATCGACTCAATAAGCGCGTGACGATATTGTTTTCGCCGCAGTGACGTTAGGTAGTGCTGCGAACTCCGTGTTCACCGGCTACCCAACTCTTCCCGCCCCCACTCCCGTCTACAAGAACATAAATCAGCAGGCCTCATCTGGAATGATGAGGCCTGCTCGCACCCGTCTAGAGCGTCGTTACAGGATGGCTAATTTTCTTGGCGAAGAGTGTTCTAGTTAGCTATCAGCGTTCCAGAGAATATCTGCCATGCGAGCAATGATTTTGCCGTCAGGCTAAGAAAAATGTAGACGTACTCACCAAAAAGATAGTTTCGCCACCGCCACGTCTGTCGGTACTGGAGAACCATGTTTAGAGAGAAGCTGTTGAAGAACAAGAACAGTGAGATGAAGATTACATAGACAAAAATAGGCGGGTTTGCAATGCTCCCCGGTGACCACAGGTAGAAGGCTATCGCGATCCATGGCACAGACCCGGCCAGAACGCCAAACCAGTAGGAAGTCCATGAAGGATTTCCTGGCTGTTCGTACTTCTCCATGAGGAGGCCAAACAAGATCATCGCAGCGTTAACACCGAACAGCGCTATTAATGCTGAAATGTCTGTAATACCTGGCAATAGCGCTATCAGCACTATCATCAGCGATGAGCTGAGGGAATATTCAATCCACCTGGCGTAATTCCGACGAGATTCAAGTTGTCTGAGGTACCACTGGAATGTTCCAGGAGTAATCAGGAGAAGATGAGCTGTGGCAGACATGAGCAAGAATGCCGCCACTCCCCAACCAATGCGAAAATCAAAAAGGGTGGTGACTGTCGTTGAATCTGTTCCGGGAGGGCCTTCCATGAATAGTGCGGTCACAGGAATCGAGAAGTCGTTGGTCAACGACAAAACAGCAACAGCCTGCAGGAGATGGACTAATCCGGCCACAGCGTTGTATGTGCGAAGCCGGTTGGTTACACGCGGCGCTATAGTATGTGCTGCAATCATTTATCTATTCCCGCTCTAGAGGGTAACTGTAGGTCAATAATATCGGTGGAAACGGCAAGATTCGGTCAAAGCAACCCGGTCCTACCGGCTAGCATTGAATATGGGATAAGAATTCTTCGCGAGTTGAGCGATTCGTCCTGAACTCGCCGAGCATTGAACTAGTCGTCATCTTTGATCCCCGCGAGCGCACACCACGAATCGATGAACACATGTGCGACGCCGTAAGCACAACTCCAACACCTACCGGTTCGACGAGAGTCGATAACGTCTCGGCGATTTGCTTGGTCATCTTTTCTTGAATCTGAAGACGCCTTGCATACATATCAACGATTCTTGGGATTTTTGAGAGCCCGACAACCTGACGGTCTGGTAGGTAAGCGACATTGGCAACGCCTGAAAATGGGAGCATGTGATGTTCGCACAGGCTGTGGAATTCGATTCCACTGACCACAATCATCTCGTCGTACTCAGCATCGAACAGAGCGTTGTTGAGGAGTGCAATCGGATCCACGTCGTAACCACCTAGCAGTTCGTCATACATTCGAGCAACTCGGTCCGGTGTTCCGACAAGACCCTCCCTATCGGGATTTTCACCAACCGCTCTGAGTATCGATGAGACTGCGGTTTGAATCGATCCAACTCTGGTTTCTTTTGCTAGCATCCAAAAACTCCTAAGGGTATTGGCGGGCCTATTAAAAATGTTTCATTGCCAAGAGAGGGGTAAATGAACCCATTTACCCCTCTCAAATTTAGACTAAGGCAGTAGAACTTTGTCGATTACGTGGATTACACCGTTTGAACCGATGATGTCAGCAATGACGACCATTGCGTTGTCGATAATCACATTCCCGCCCATCACAGATACACCTACGTCAGAACCTTGCAGTGTTTTTGCTGAACTGAGACCAGCCACTTGCTCCGCAAGAACGGATCCTGCTACAACGTGATACGTGAGTACATTTGTAAGAGCAGGTATGTCTGCAAGTAGGTTATCTACGGTGCCTTCTGGTAAAGCTGCGAAAGCGTCATCAGTTGGGGCGAACACGGTGAACGGGCCTTCACCTGAAAGCGTAGAAACCAGGTCTGCTGCTTGAAGGGCAGCCACAAGAGTTTCAAAACGTCCGTCTTCAACGGCTATGTCTACGATAGTTTTTGTTACTTCTGGACTTGAAAGCGATGCAGCGATTTCTGTTGGCAGTATCACTGAATCGATAACATGAATTACACCGTTAGAACCGATAATATCGGTTATCAATACTGTGGCTCCATCGATCTTCACAGTCCCATCGATCACTTCGATCGTAACCTCTTCACCTTGAAGCGTAGCTGCTGAAGTCAATCCGACTACTGTCTCGGCAAGGACTGTTCCTGATACGACGTGGTAAGTAAGAACCTCTGTCAGACTTGGAATATCTTCTAGAAGCCCGGCAACGACGCCGTCTGGTAACGCTGCGAAAGCGTCGTCAGTTGGAGCGAACACGGTGAACGGACCTTCACCTGAAAGCGTAGAAACCAATTCTGCTGCTTGTAGGGCAGCCACAAGAGTTTCGAAACGTCCGTCTTCAACGGCTATGTCTACGATAGTTTTTGTTACTTCCATCGCCTGCTGCGTTGGCATCGGTGATGTCGTCGCGACAACATCCGGAGTAGTCTCCTCTTCAGAAGAACAGGCTACAAAAACCATAGCGACGACGCCCAGCAATATTAGTGCTGATAACTTTTTCATGTTTCTTTCCTTAAACAAGTCCTGTGTGTTGACCAATCGGCCTGTGGAAATAAACCACATATTTATTAACTTGTTGCATATATCATACATCCAATAAATAGTGGTGTAAAGTCAACAAATATGACAATATGTGGGTATGAGTCATAAATATTCTGTAAAACCAAAAAAAGTCGAACTCGCGAAAGCGCGAGAAAAAATGTTGACAGCTTTGATCGAAGGCAATCAACTAGAGGCGACCCAGTTGGTCGATTCAGCAATAGTTGATAGGTGGGAACCATCATCCGTCTACGTAGACGTGATTGGTCATTGCATGGCAGAGATTGGTGCTAGATGGCGCTCAGGAAGACTCTTGATTTCAACGGAACACCGAGCTACTCAAATTGCACTGCGGCTAATTTCGCGTGCGCAGTCTTCGTATGTGAACTCTAGACGTGTTGGGCTCCGGGCGATCGTTACATCGGTTGAAGGCGATACTCACTTGATAGGAGGTCTTACCTTCGCTGATTTACTGCGAGTGGAGGGGTGGGAGGTCGACTTCTTGGGTGCTGACTCTCCAACCGATTCAATAGTCGAAATCGTACAACGAGAGTCACCAGACCTAGTAGGTCTTTCAGTAACTATCGAGGATTATCTTCCAAATGCCATTGAGGCACTAGCCGCTATCAAAGAACTACCCAATCCTCCCGTTGTCGTAATCGGTGGTGTCGTGCTACTCGAAAATCCGGTTGTAGAAGCTGATTTTTCAAGCATAAATGCAGTCGAAGCCGTGGAGTGGGTGCAAACTCGATTTAATTTAAATGCATCCTCGCAAAATGTTGAAGTTATGCTTGCTGAACTCGGAAACCGAATTAAGGAATTGCGGAAAGACAAAGGATTGAGCCAACAGCAACTCGCAACTGAAGCCGATCTAGATCGAAGTTATATCAGCGCTGTTGAAAACGGTAAACAAAACGTCAGTTTCGCCACGATTAAAGGAATATCAGATGCACTTGGTATCGGGCTATCAGATCTGATATCAGGCTAACTACCTCCTGAAGTCAGGTTCAGAAAAACAAACGGTGTGTAGTTCGGTTTCAACAGTCAAAAATACGTCTACGATAGATTTCTAAGGAAATATGATTTATGAACATCAAAAATGAAATTGTCGTTTTGTCAGGCTCCACAGGCTATGTGGGGCAACTGATACTAAAGGGATTGGCGGAACGATTTAGAGAGGTTAGGTGCCTGACGCGATCGCCTGAAAAACTGACCGACTTGCCGGACAATTGTCGAGCAATGAAGATCGACCTTTTAGTTAAAGACGAGATAGAAGAAGCCATGGCCGGAGCGTCAACTGCGTTTTATCTTGTGCATTCTCTAGACGAATCGGACGATTTCGAAAAACTGGAATCCGAATCTGCTCGATTGTTCTCCCAAGCGGCCGCCAAAAGCAATTTGAAGAGAATTATCTACCTCGGGGCATTGGCACGAGAATCTGCCGAATCATCAGCGCACATGAGAAGTCGCCACAGAGTTGGTGAGATTCTTAGTGAATCTGGCGTGAATACGATCGAATTTAGAGCATCGGTAATTATTGGCTCCGGAAGCATGCCGTTTGAATCGATTCGGGCACTGGTCGAACGACTACCTGTAATGATCACACCTCGATGGGTAAGACAGCCAATACAACCTATCGCCGCAAGTGATCTGCGGTCGTACCTTTTACGGGCTGTCGATATTGAAATTACAGAAAGTCGGATAATTGAAATTGGTGGTGCTGATGTTGTGAGCTTTATGGGCCTGATGCGGATTTATGCAAAAAAACGTGGCCTAAAAAGACTCATGGTCAACGTGCCGGTCATTTCACCCTCTCTTTCAAGCCATTGGCTGAGGATAGTCACACCTGCGCACTATCAAGTCGGTAGAAGAATCGTAGATAGTTCAATTCATGAATCAGTCGTAGACCAGGCCCCACAAACGGATTTCGATATTCCAGTACTAACCACCAAACAAGCCGTCGAACAGGCTCTTACATATGAAGACGATGAACTGCAATTCATAGACCGAATAGAAAAATACGACTCAACTGGCCTGAAGGTTTACCGATCACAATTTGGCACAAGGTTTATAGAGCAAAGAATAGTTAACGTAAACAAAGAACAGGTTGCCGGAATACTCGATCGTATCGGCGGGCAGCACGGGTGGTATTGGGGCACATGGTTATGGAGATTTCGAGGTGCTCTCGACAAGTTGGTAGGCGGATCTGGATACCGTAAGTCCGATCATTCGAAACCACTGCAGGTCGGAGACACTTTGGATTTCTGGACAGTTCGAAGGTCAAAATCAGATCGCCTGACTCTCGAAGCAGACATGAGATTGCCAGGTGACGCAATCTTTGATCTCAGAATTGAGACTAGCAACGACGGAGAACTCAGCACAACGAGAATTATTCACACAGTTGCATTCAACCCAAAGGGTCTCTTTGGATACGTGTACTGGTTTGGGCTGCTGCCGATTCACACATTGGTATTTAACAAGATGGTAACGTCGATGAGTTCTGTCAGAACTCAGAGCTCATCACAAAATACAGGCGACCTAAATACATGATTTACCCCTGTATTTAAGCTGACAATTCGGTCATTAGAGTCGACCACTTATTTACGAAGCCTTTTCATCATTAGTTTTTTTGAGGAAATATACGGATAATGCAAACGTTTCTGCCATACCCAGATTTCAAAAAAACAGCTGAATGTTTAGATTGGCGAAGATTAGGTAAGCAAAGAATTGAAGCGATGCAAATCCTAAGAGCATTGGAAGACGGTAACTATGGGTGGCAGAACCATCCAGCGGTCAATATGTGGCGAGGTTTCGAAGCGATGCTTGCGGTTTACCACAACACAATTATTGAAGAGTGGGTAGCCATGGGGTACCGAAACACTATGAAATTAATCGTTCCTGATATCGTACCGATTTCTCCCTCTTGGTTGGGCAACTCCAACTTTCATGCAAGCCACCGAAGTAACCTTTTACGAAAGGATCCTGATCACTATGGACAATTTGGCTGGACCGAAAGCGACAACTTGCCTTACATATGGGGATTTGATCAGGGTTTATCAGATAGTTAGATGGATAAACAATTATCAATAACTCGTGGCAAAGACGCCTGCTATGTTCTGCGTTCTCGAACGATAGTTGAGAGCGACATTAGTGATACATTCGCCTTTTTCGCAGATGCGGAGAATCTGAACCTAATAACGCCTGCTTGGCTAAAGTTCACGATTGTCTCCGATATTCCCATCAATATGTACTCGGGGACACAAATTGAGTATCGACTTAAAATTCATGGTTTTGCTGTGAAATGGAGGTCCGAAATTTCATTGTGGGACCCTCCATACAGGTTTGTGGACACGCAAATTAAAGGTCCATACCTCTTGTGGTCACACATGCACACTTTAGAGATTTCTCCAGAGGGTGGCACTATCGTGAACGACTGCGTGAAATACAAGGTTCCATTTGGAAGGCTTACAAACAGACTTTTTGTAGCACGAGATCTGCTAAAAATATTCAAGTATCGAAACGAAGCGACTCAAAAAGCGCTGGGGTCAAAATCCTCCGCAAACGGCGATATTACCTAGATCTAGTTCAGGTGGTTCTGTCATAACTCAGCGCTCGCTCGACGATTTGGCCGACCTAAATACATAGTCTTTCTATGTATTTAAGCTGACAGGTCGGTCATTAGATTCGACCACTTGTTTACGAAGGCTTTTCATCGTTTCATGACGTTTTGTTCACGCACAAGCCATACAATGCGTTCGCCAAGTTGGTGCCAACGAGACAATTCCTACAACCTTTACGCTAACGATTGCGCTCAGTTGAGTGGACGTTTGGAGACTTTTCCAGCGAACTCTTCGGTTATGTAGAGAGTTGAGTCGGTTGCGAGAAGGCTGGTTGGCGAAACAACATTATCGGCAAATACCGTTGTCTCACTTCCATTCCAGATAAGGACTCGTCCGGGCATGGATTTGGCATTTTCGCTGAAATCTCCTCCCTCAAGAACTTTCTCCGTATCTGACGAAAATTCCGCTATGTAGAGAGTGCCGTCAGGGCCAAATGTAATATCAGTGACAGTGGTGAGTCCAGTGACAAACGGCTCAGCTTCCCCCTGGTCCAACGCATCTCCATCGCCGTTTAGATCTTCCACTCGCCAGACAGCGGCCTCTCCGGCAGGATATGGATAGCCTGTCAGCGTACCTACGTAGATGGCACCATCAGGACCACGTGCTATCCCAGTTGGCACCACCTCAACTGCCGCCTCTTGATCCGGGATGGCAAAGTTATAGAACACCACATAGTCACGAATATTGCCGTCTAGGTCGACTGCTCGAAGAGAGTTTCCGCCGGGGTCCGACACAATCCACCCACCGACTTCAGGAGCGTTGACCATGTCATACGGGTTGGAGAATCGGTTATCAAGCGGAGCCCATCCATCGGTTATTGGCGTCACGGCCTCATATCTGGCGTCATCTGTGATGCGGTACATACGCGCTGACTGTTCGCCAATATATTCACCGACGATGAAAAACAATTCCCCGTTGAGAAGGCTGATCGCTGATGGGCCGGCTTGGTATGCACCTTCGGGGCCGGTTTTGAGTGAAAATGGCAGGCCTTTCGCGATGGGAATTACTTCGCCGTCATCTGTGACTTTGAGTAACCGACCTCGACCTGATTCTGCGATTAGCAGGTTCCCGGACTGGTCAAAAGCGAGTCCGCGTGGCGAACTAAGTCCTTCGGCCACAATCCCATCATCATCGACTGAACCGCTACCGCACGCTACCGAAGTAGCGATCATGAGGAGAGAAGCTATGATCACTATTTGGCCCACTGATAGATGAAGTTTCCGTGCGACTGACTTTAGATATGAATTCATGGTTTCGAGAGCCATATTATTGGGAAGTGTGCGCCATTGTTTGAAGTGATACCGACGGTAGTTAATATACTGGTCATTACGACCGGTTGGATTGGAGGATTGAGTGAATTTGCGGGCAAGCTAATTTACCCGATCTAGGCTCCTGAATTTTTACGGATTGTTTTTTACCCGAGTAGCAATTGACTGGCCAACACTACGCCCGGCGCAAGTCTTTCGAAAGTAGAAGTGCTACACCCGCCACCGGGGTTCCGAGCATGGCGCTGATTACGAGCGCTTCGTCGTTTCCGAGCCACTCAGCGACAGATCCACCAAACAGCCAACCGAGCGAGAACGTGTTCATAGCAAGTACATAAAGGCTCATAACTCGTCCACGCATTTTCTCGGTTCCGGCTTGCTGGAACATCGTCAGCACAGAAGTCACCCACGGCATTGAGATCAACCCCGTGGCGAACAGTACGCCGAGGCTTAGAGGGAGCGAGTGTGAGAAGCCGAAAATGATCATGCCTATGTCCCATACGGTTCCCATGATGAGCATCACATAAGCGTTCCTGCGATGAATTCCGTATATAGAAACGAACACGGCACCGATCAGCGTTCCTGCACCGAAGACTCCACTGCCGCTTTTGGTCGAAATCTCATTTACTTGATTGAGGCGACGAGGTTTTCGAGCACGATAGCGACACCGTGATCGTCGTTGGAGGCAGTCTCGTATTTAGCTAGCGAATTGATCTCCGGAATTGCGTTCGCAACCGCTACCGACCATCCGCAATCACGTATGAGATCGATATCGACGAAGTCATCTCCGAATGAAAGCACGTCAGTCAGCGGAATGCTCACAGATTTCAGTAGATCAGCCACCGCACCAGATTTACTCGCCTTTGTAGGGACAACGTTCAGGAATTGCTCTCTTGCTGCTCGAATCACATCTGTTTCAGTGGAGAGCTCATTTTCTAACATGTCCGCGATGTTTTCTAAGTTTTGATTCATGCCGTTGATCGAAATCTTCACTGGTCCAAGTCGTAAAGCTTCTTCGAACGACACGACCATGGTGGGCGTTGCCATATTGAATGCCCATAGTTCGTTTATGTCATCGTCGTGATTGACCGCGAACCGGTCTCCGTCAATCTCTAGAGTCATTCGCGCCCACGGTGCGTGTTCGTTCACCCGTTTCCAGCAGATACGGGCATCTTCAATGCTCATCACGCGCTTCAGAAACCCGGTTAATCCTGCTTTGCCTTGTGCGATTGTGCCGTTCATCTGAACTATTGAAGTAATTTCGAGAATGTCGTCGCCAACCAACGTTGGTAGCACGCGCTCGGGGCGGGAGGTAGCGATGATCATCGGAATGCCGATAGCGTGAACCGAATGAAGAGCAGCACGAGTTCGGTCGTCGATACGAGCGTTCGAGTTGAGGGTCGTTTCATCGAGATCCATGGCGATCGCCTTGGGTGAGGATGAGGAGAAGTCGGGAAGATTCATTCTGAGTTACTGGCTGATTTGCTACATGAGCTATCGGTCGCAGGATCGTTTGAGAAATGCGCTGATTTGATGGATTTACGAAGCAAGGCTGGCCATTTGAGGGCTGCAAATACGGTAGCTGTTAATCCGATCGCACCCAGCGTACCGATCATCGCTGCCGAGCCAATATCTTCTGATATCCACCCGCCAAGCAAAAGCCCCAATGGTAAACCGTATATGCCGAGCGACCTGATTCCCATCACGCGCCCTCGGGTTTCTGCTGGTGCGGCTCGTAGTAACCCGACAACCATTCCGACGAACGTCGCACCACCGCTGAATCCCCAAAAAACGAGTATCAGGGCGAATAGCCAGAGCGGAGGTACGAGCGCGAGGATGAGCATTAGCATGTGCCATATCAACGATCCGACGATCATTATTCGCACAGGGTTACTTACGTTCGGCCGCAGACCGATTGCCAGAGCACCCAACAGTGCACCGATTGACGCTGCTGCCGCCAACATACCGATTCCGGTGCCACCTAAATCGAACAGCTCGTCGGCAATCACCGTCATCAGCCCATTAACAATAGGGAACGCAGTGAATTCGATGAGGAACGAGAAGAAGATCAGCCCGGGAAGCAATTCGCTTTGTCGCACATAGCAAAATCCCTGACGTAGACCCGTTCTGATGCTTTCAGCATGGACAGTGTTAGCCACAACTCTCGATGTGACCTTGAGCGATGCGAACGTCGCCAGCAGGTAAAGAACTGTTATTGCCAAATAAGCCCAATCAAGACCAAGCGTTGCAAAAATCGTTCCACCGGCAATTGAGCCGACCACTCTTGCGCCGTCTAGTGTCGAACGAGAAAGTCCTATTGCACCGTGAAGTGAGTGAGCCGGAACAACGTCGGCAGTCAGTGCTTGAACCAGCACAAGATCGAGCATGCGAACCATGCTCCCCGCAGCAACGATTACGTAGGCGTGCCATAGTTCGAGAGTATCTGTGAAGACTAGGGTTGTGAGTGCTATCGCAAGAACCGCACCGAAAGCCCGAACCCAAACTTGTAATTTCTTGCGGTCGAACCGGTCGACCATTAATCCGTAGAGCGGACCCAGCAATGTTCCTGCGAATTTGAGAGCGCCGATTAGTCCGACTAGCAGCGGCGAGCCGGTGTCGCGTAGAACGAACATCGCCAGAACGATGATCTCCATTTCGATAGCCCATAGGCTGAGCGCTTCTGAAGACCATACGAACTTGTAGTCGCCGTATCGTAAAACTCTAAACGGGTTAAATCCTGTGCCACGCGTCGAGTCACCAGATATTTCATCTTCCTTGACAGTTGATTCAGAGTGTGGAGGTTTTGCCATCGGCGCGATTTTGTCATGCCGTGAGAGGAATAAGGGAAGCGTACTCGTTAACGAGCTTTCCGCACCGCTGGCGTGAGAATTATTGCTGAACCTGCAACAGTCAAGCCACCAGCAATACCGAGGAACAGTGTCGGTGCTATTCCGATTGTTTCGATTCCGACGCCCCCCAAAATCCATCCCAGTTGGTGTGTCAGTACGACCATGAAGTACAGACTCATTACTCGACCCCTCATTTCCGCGGACGCCGTAGTCTGTAAAAGCACTGGCACGGAAATCATCCACGCCGAGAACGCTAGCCCCAGCAAGACCATAGAAATTCCCGTGATGACAACGTTTGGAGCGATTGCAAACAATCCGATAGACGCGTTGAACAGCAGCAGCCCGAATATCAGTAGGTAGCCTTTTCTGATTTTTGCGCTTAGGGCGAACAGCACTGCCGACCCGATCAATGCGCCGACGCCGTTAAGGCCAAGGATCACTCCGTACCCGAACTCGCCAAGCCCAAGTTCATCTTGGACTTTTACCGGAATTGCCGGTTGGTACGTACCCATAAAAAGAGCGCTCGAACCAATAATCAACAACGCCCGTATGATCGGCGTGCGGTATGAGTACGCTAGTCCGTCTTTGATGTCGGAAATCATATTTCTGCCACTGGGTACCGATACATACCGAGTTTTCACGGAGAAAATCATCAGCGCTGAAAAACCGTATAAACCAGCTAGGGCATAAAACGCCATGTCATGACCGAGCAGGAGCAACAGACCACCGACGCTTGGACCA
>Ga0114994_10000732_pt1 | contig 22645 bp, 18 predicted proteins | sample ArcticOcean_MG_C_9_FD_87043 | JGI IMG/M metagenome (GOLD analysis project Ga0114994, IMG submission 87043) | Marine microbial communities from western Arctic Ocean - ArcticOcean_MG_CB2_152 | ecosystem: Environmental > Aquatic > Marine > Oceanic | place: Arctic Ocean: Canada Basin | collected...
GGATGAAGTGTTGGAAGAAATCGGATGTAAAGAAAAGTATTTACTCCAAGGCAATCACGATATCTGGTTGGATAATTTTGCTAGTAAGTATCCTTATCTTGATAACTACAGCTTTTTTAAAGCGTGTAGGATTAAAGAAAGAGGATACAAATACACGGAATACAACTTACCAATCCAAGTAGGTAAGTTGGTATTCTTTCATGGTGCGTTTGCAACAACATACCATGCGAAAAAACATTTAGAGACGTATGGAGAAAATGTAATGTATGGACACGTACATGACATACAACGACATACACAGACAAAGTTCAATAGCAGTATTGGTGCTTGGTCTATGGGATGCTTAAAAGATATGTCTCACGAGAGTAACAAGTGGCTTAAAGGACGATTACATAACTGGGGTCACGCATTTGCTATTGTTGATTGGTTTGACAATGGTGAGTTTAAAGTAGAAACCGTAGAAATTAAAGATGGTAAAACAAGTGTATGGGGAGAGATTGTAGATGGTAACAAGTAAAAATATCGGTGGACCAGTAGAAGGCGTATCTATAGACTCTACAAGAAAAAAATTTAATTTAAGTAGTACAAAAACAAAAAGGATGAACCTTCGTGGCAAAGGGAATACTAAACATATCAAATTATAGTGGTGGATTAAACAATAAAACAAATCCTCGTGACCTTGAAGATAATCAATTTCAAGCGTTAGATTCACTATCTATTGAAACTCCTGGTAAGTTAAAACTTACAGGTGCTTCGCAAGATTATACTGGTTCTATATCAGCTGATTTTGCTACTCCTATTACATATGGTAATGGGTTATTTCAGTTTAATGCCGATTATGATATTGACGACACAACAGCATTTCTTGAAAACAATGAAATGTTATTTATCAATACATCTAAATCTGAAACTTCACCAGCACAAAATAGTGGTCTAGTAAAAGTATTAAATTTAAATGATGTATCTTATGGAACAAAAACACTTACATACGGAGATATATATTCTGAAGTAGTGTTTAATGCTGTTGATGGTGTGGTACGTATTACTCCTACTAGTTTCAATAAAGGAAACAAACCTATAAAACTTATTCACGTAAATGAACAATATAATCTTGGCTTTAACGTAGAATTGGACGTGGGTGGTGTTTTATTTAGTAGTACAAATAAACAATTAGCAGTTAGTGACGTTTTAATTACAGGCTCTACTGAAATCATACATACGGGTGCAAGTGGGGGATTTTCTGTTGGAGATAGTATTAAACTAAAAAAAATATCTAATGGTATTACATTTTTTTCTAGTCCTATTGTAATAACTGCTTATAACTCTGGTAATAAAACTATAACTTTTGCTGCTTATTCAGGAAGTTATCCCTTTACTAGAATTGGTTCTGATGTATATATTTATAAATGGGATAGTGGTCAAACTTTATTTGCTAAAGAAGTAGGTTGGAAACAATTAAATATAGAATTGCCAGATGTTACAACTAATGAAGTAGTAGTTCACAATAATACGTCAGAATTATTATCTGCAACTATTACAACTTTAAGCAGTGCTGTTGGGTCTACTACAGCTACTTCTATTGCAGTTACAAGTGTTACTGGGTTTACTATTGGAGATATAATAAAAATAGGCAATGATTATATGAAAATTTCTTCAGTAGGAGGTTCTTCGTTAACTGTTACTAGAAATCTTTGGGGAACTGCAACCACTCATTCAAATGGTGCTAATATAACAATAGTACACAGAGCTTCTTGGGGGGAAACATTTAGTATTCCTACAGCTCAAGTAAGTACAGATACTCTTTTTTCTGGAACTGGCACAAACGGTAGAGGACCTTTTTATATTTCGTTATGGGTTGGTGATAGAGCTACAACAAATGGAAATACAACAGCTTCCGATAGTAGCGGTACTTTTTTTAGCACAGCTGATAATGTAGTAACTATATATAGTGAAGTAGTTTATTTAGATGGACAACGTAGTCAATTAAAACTAGAAAAAGTATTAACAAGTACAAAAGCAAATCAATCACTTAATGTTAATATGTTTGGAAGAGTTCCAAATTTACCAAACATAAAAAGCGTTAAAATTTATTACAACGAACATAAAGCAAACTATACATTAACAAATTCTTCTCAAGTAGAACCAGCAGAAGATTATGCTAGAAATCAAATTAAGTACTTATTATGTGAAGTAGATTTTAGAAAGGGAATTCGTTATGCTGCTGGAAAAGATTATTACAATGCTTATCCTGTCTTGCATAATGCTACCGATGAAAAATCATTTTTTATTTACCCTAGTTCTTTAGCTGCTATTGTATCTCTTGCTAACTTTTCTAATGTTGTTTTAGGAAGTATAAAACTTAAAGATAAACCAGAAAATGTATCAGCTGAAGCTTATATAAGGTTGAATGAATATGCAATGGGAGCTCATGGAACTGGTTACAAAACAAGTACTATGGCTAATAGAAGATTATATATTGGGAATATTAGTTATACAGACCCTATAACAAAAGAATTGAAACAAGCCAATGATACTATTTTAAAATCAAGTGTAAATGCTTTTGATACGTTTTCATTTAAAAATAGAATTGATGTTGAAATAAATGACGGAGACGACATTGTAGCATTAGAGTCTTTAGGAAGTAAATTATTAGAATTTAAACGAAATCATTTATACGTAATTAATATAGCTAGAGATATTGAATTTTTAGAAGCTACTTTAGAATATAAAGGGTGTGAAAAAGATTACCACATAGTACGTGGAGAAGGATTTATTGCTTGGTTTAATAAATTTGGATTTTATTTATATGATGGAAAACAAATTAGAGACCTTTTATTGGATAAGAAAGGTCAAGAACGTTTAAACTGGGATTCTTATTACGAAGAAGATACTGCAACAAACAAACACATGACTATAAGTTATGACCCAGTAGAAAAAACTATTCATATATTTAAAAATAATCAGACAATAATTTCTCTTGAACTTAAGTCTGGTTCTATTACAACTAGAAGCAAGGGAACTACAACGAATCATACTACTAATATTATTAATGCTAATGATGGTAAAATGTTGTGGATTGAAAAGTATAATGGAACAAACATAGAATTAAGGCGTTTTAATGTGTCACCAAGTAAGCTAGATGCTTCTAATATCGACGAAATGGCACTAAAAACGAAAGAATATACATTTGGCAAGCCAAGTGTCGATAAAAAGATTGTAAGCGTGTATTTAAGCTATAAAAACGGTAACGGTGCTTACTTATACGGATTCACAGATGATGGGTCTGAAGAAATTTTAGCTACATTAGATGGTAGTTCTGAGGCTAACTTTAAAACTCTTCATATACCAATTCGTAAAGCTAAGACTGAATTTGTCGATAAAAAAGCTTTTGATAAAATAAAAGGGTTTGGATTACGACTTTCTGGGTCTGATGTAGCTACTGATTTTGAAATTAACGATATGCAAATTATATTTAGAGAAAAGAGTGTAAAGTAATGTGGGATATAGACAAAACAAATATTAGAACTGAGTTGGAAGATAAAATTGAAGAGATTCAACAGCAAATGGATACTCCAGCTAAAGTAGTGTCAGTAATTCCTACTAATGACCAAGGTTCACAAGGAAGTAAAAAAATAGTAAAAGAAGGACAACAAGTATTTTTATATCACAAAGTAGACAATGAGTGGTATAAAATAGAAATGGAGAAAGCATAATGGCTACAAGAGCAGGAGACGTAATAACTTATAAATCTAAAACTAGAAAGTATCAAGATGATGCTAAAAGAACAACAGCAGCTTTTAATGATTTAGGAACACAGGCTGGACTATTAGGTAAGACAGTTGTGGATACTCTAAATATTGCAGAAGATTTCATACCAAAAGAAAAAGCAGTAGAAGAAAGCTCTCTTGGAAGAGATAATGTATTAGAAGATTATAATCAAGGTATAGGATTATTTGATGTTGATGCGGCTGATGAAGCAGCTTTACAATTTGCCGACGATAAAACTTTACCTGGAAAATTAGCAGATTTAGATGATTATAATGCACTTACAGAAGATTCTTTTATTCCAAAAGGTGTTAAGGTTGAGGGTAAAAATGTAGAATTGGGATATGGAGATACATCCTTAATTGATGCATACAAAAAAAATCCAGTAGTTGAGAAGAAAATTGATAACCCTTATGTTTTTGTTAATCATCAAGGAATATCTAATGCTGCATCAAGAATTCTTAGTGGAGATACCATTGAAAGTGGAAGTCATGGTGGATTTAATGCAGTTCCTTTAAATTCCACCAAATGGCAAGAACAACAACGAGCAGGTACTCTTAAACAAAAACTTGCTAATAAAACTAACACTAGATTTAGTGAGTATTACAATAATCCAAATTATATATGGGATGACAAAAAAGGTTGGATAGAGGTAGAATAATGAATGAAGATATGAAAAAACTTATAGAATTTCATCTTAATCGAGAAGGTATGGAAGTCGGAGTAAGTAAAGAAGAAGCTACTCATAATTTACATAATGTATTTATGCCAACTGTATTAGAAATGGAAAGTAGTGGAGATTATACTGCTTCTAACAACAATACAACTGCAAAGGGTGGATTTCAATTTGTAGACGGTTCTGTACAACCTGCTATTAATAGACTATCTAGACGTATAGGTATGAAACCTTGGATGAAAGAAGCTATACAACATAAAGATGCTAGTAAATTAACAGAAGAACAACAGCAGTTAATGTTTATGGCTGATGTATTAGAAAAAGATGGTAGTGACAGTTTTATGAAAAAAGTTATGGAGGGTGATAAGCAAGGTTCTATGGATGCTTATTATAAATTACACCACACAGCTCCAGATGATGCTACTAAAAAAAGAGCAAAAAAAGTATTTGGAGAAGTTTATGGAGAACGTCTTACAGGAGACAAAGAAGGAGATAATATGCTAACTAATGATGGTAAAGGTATTGTAAAAGAAGGCAGTAAAGAACATTTAGAATTAATGCAAAAGCAAACAAACCAAGTGTTATCGGATGAAGTAGCAAAGGGGCTTACTTTAAAAGAAACAATGAGGATTGGTCTTGGATTTGAACAGCAATTAAACAGCGATAGGAATAAGGAATAATTATGGGAGATATTGGAAAAAGAATTGCAGAAAGTAAAATGGGTCAGTTTGCATCAACTAACCCTTATTTATTTGGTGCAGCTGTAATAATGGGCGGTATTAGTTACTTTAGCTCTAGAAGAGCAGAAAAAAGAAGACGTAAAAAATTAAAACGTCAAATGGGTGCTGATATAGCAGGCGTTCAAGGTGGAATAGGTGATATTCAACAAGAATACGCTCAAACTGCTGATATGTATAGAAGTAGTGGAAATGTTATGGGAGAGCAAATATATGGAAGTAGTGCTCGTAAAATGCAAATGGGAGGACAGTCTAACTTAGCTTTTGGACAAGAAAATACCAATAGAAGTAACATAGGTGGATTATTAGGACAACAATTACAACGACAAAATTTACAGACTAGTTCACAAGTGTTTCAAACACAAAATCAACTAGCTTCTGAATTAAATAGACAACAAATTAATATTGATGAAATTAGAGCAGGATATGCACAACAAGGTATATCCTCAGATGAAGTTAGTATTGGCGATGTTAATCAAATGAAATACGTATAGGAGAATATTATGGCAGATGATTTATTTACAAGTAGAGTAAAGGCGTTTACTGGATTATTACGCAGTGCGAGTGAGTTTAGGAAACCTTCAGAGCTTGAGCTTTATGAGCAAAAAGAGAAAATTTCTTCTGGTATAAGAATAGGAGAAACAAAAGCTACTAATCTTTTAGAGTTAGAGCAACTTAAAGCAGAAAAAGCTATGGAAAGAGCTGCAAGACCTGGAGATTTAGCATACAAAAAAAAGGGACTAGAGTTAGAAGAAACATTTCTTATAAAAACAGAAGATAGAGCAGAAGATAGAGAAGCAGATGCATTAGCAGAAAAATATGTAAGTGATTTAAAATATGTTGTTGATGTTGGTGAGGCAGCAAGTAAACAAAAATTACTCGACTTAGAGGACCCAAGACATATTACGGCAAGTTTGGCTATGGAAGCTAGTTTAGCAGAGGCAGCTTATGGTCGAGCTGCAGAACAAACAAAATATGGCGGGGCAACAGATTTACGTGAATCTCAAAAATATGACAAAAGAGGCAATATGTGGATTAAGGGTAGAGGAGACTTGCAGCCTGGTCAATATTCTGGAAAATTGTTTGGGATTAAAAAGTTTGACCCAACCAATTTAATCAAACTTACTGGCGATAGAGTTGGCGTTGTAACAACCGAGTTATCGTTGTTAGAAGCTCAAGAAAAAACAAACGGTTACGCTGGATTAAAAAATCCTAGAAGAGCTGCTTTAAAAATAGAAGTAGATAGTTTGATGCATACTCTTGTAAACAATCAATGGGTAAAAAATAAAATGTCTAAAAAAGGCGATAGCTCTCAAAAAACATTTTATACTGCATACGTTGCCAGTATTTTAGAAGCTAATAAATACCTTCAAGACACTAAAAAGTTAGAAGGTACACGAGTTTCAACTAAACCATCTTATCAACAATAAGTTAGGAGTAACTTTTGAGTAATAAGTATAAATATTATACTAGCCTTCTTGAAAAAGGCTTAATAGATGACAAGAAATTTTATTCTCTTTCTATGAATGAATATTCTAAACCTAATAACGACTTTACGTTAGACCAAGTTGACGACCTAGAAAAAAGAAGTAAAAAGTACGACATTGGTTTTAAACGCAATCTTGATGACGATGAAGGAAAGATTGTAGGAGTATTAAATCAACTTGCTAGTGGAGTAGTAGAAGGATTCACTACTATAGGTTGGGCTGATGACCCTTCTAACTCCACTGAAGCCATGGTTAATAAAATGGGTCATTTACTAGGGTTTGCTCCTGATATTATTATGGGTGTATTATCTTTTGGTACAAGTTTACCAGGTAGTGTTGCTAAAAAAGGTGCATTTAGAGCAGCAAGATTAGCTGCAGCTACAAAAGTACAAAAAGGATTAGGAGATTTAGCTACAAAGCCATTTATGTTAGCTAAGACCAATAAAGCTGGAGATGTTACATTGCGTTCCGTTCCTATGCGTGCAGCTGACTGGGTAATTGACAATGGTAAAAAAGCATTAGGTGGCGAAGAATTTATGCGTAGCAATTTTATAGGTAAAAAATTAGCTCAACATCCAGGGTTTAAAGATTTATTAGAAGAGTCTGCACACTTAGGGCTAGCTATGGCCGTATCAGCAAGGAAAGAAGGTCCAGAAGGTATGGTTGATGCTGCTAAACATGGAGTAATGGCTGGAGCATTTTTTGGTAGTGTTAGAAACTATGTTAATATAGGTCAAAAATTAGCATCTGCTAATAAAGCTGAAATAGTAGCTGCTAAAGGTATTTTAAGAGGAAAAGCAAAAGACTTTGTTAGGACTATTGCTACAAAAGGTGGAGTAGATAAAAATAAAGCAGAATATATAGATTTCTTTGTACGTGGTAGTGCAGGTTCAGCATTTACTGGTTTTCAATCTACGTATCAAGGAGCTCCAACAGAAGACCAAGCGTATGAATACTTATTAGGATTCTTCTTTGGTGCTGGTGGTAGACCTGCTCACGAAGCAAGAGGTACTAAGGCTATTATAGAGCATATGAATGGTAAAATGGGCGATAAAGACTCTTTATTGAATGTATCTAAACAAGTAGAAGTAGCAAATGGTGAATATGTAAAATCTGAGTGGTATAAAGACCTAAAAACTAAAGACCCTAAAGCCGCTGAATACGTGGATGCTTTCATGGCAGACCACATAGTATCTAGAATAGAATCTATGGGAAAAAATACTGGAGATTTACTTTTTGAAGCTATTAAAGAAGCATTAGTAGATATGGGAGTACCTGGTGATGCAGTTTTAACTAAAAGACAAAAAGTTGCTGCATTTCAAGCTGCATCAGCAAGAGTTACTAAAGATTTAGTAACTAAAAACAAAGCATTACTTGAAGCTCGTAAAAAAGATATCGAGCAACGTCCAGATGCAGATGTTGCTAAATCAAAGATTGGTGATGAAATTATTGTTTACGATAAAGATGGTAGCCAAGTACAAGTAGAAATTAAAAATATTGGAACAGATGGAAAAATTGAAATATTTGATAAGGTTTCTAATACAAAAGAAATATTAGAAGAAGGAAACTACACTGCTAAAAATGTTTTTAATCCTAAGTATGTTATCCCAAACTATGACTTTCTTCCAGAAAAATTCCATGGCAAAAGAGTATCGGAACTTACTAACGCTGAAAGAACTGAATTAGCAAGAGCAAATAATGCAGCTATGATAAGCACAACTAATAAAAATGTTCCAATTAAAAATGCTGATTTTATTTTACATAATGCACAAAGAATTTCTCAAATTTTAAAACGTAAAGATATTAACGATAGACTTGACACTTCTGTAGAACCTTCTAAAAATGAAGTTGAATTTAATACATTACAAGAAGAAATAGCTCAATTCAAAAAAGACAATCCAAATGTTGCTAGAGAGTTGACTAAGAAATCTAATGATGTGGCAGATGCTAAGGACAGAGGAGAAATAACACTTGAAGAAATGAGAAATCATCCAGATTTTCATGGAAATAAAAATCCTAAAACTCAATCAGATTTACTTAAAAAATATAACATATTGATTGATATGGGTGTAAAAAAAACTAATTTGGATAAGAAAATATCTATTGAAAAAAACCCTAATTATGAAGCTGAACAACAAATTAAGTATTTAGAAGGTGAAATAGGAATTGAACAAAGTAAATTAGATTCTCAAAAACCTAAATTAACAGAAATAGACCAAGCTATAAAAGATAACGTTCCTTACATGGCTTGGAAAACTCAAAAACAAAAAAAAGCTATAAGAAAAAATTGGGCAAACAAAGTAATAAAATTAGAAAAAAGCATTATAGAATTAAATAATCTCATTGAAAAAGAACGAAGTACATTTGTAAAACCTAAAGAATTAAATGCATCTGAAAAAGCAGCTCTAGATATTGTTGAAAATCCAGATAAAAAAACAGTTACTGAAAGAGAAGTAGGTGAAGAAACCGATAGACAACAAAGCGATAAAATAGATATTGATACAGAGGTTTCAGAGATATTAACTAGAGTTAAAAAGATTTTCCCAATATAGACGTTACAGAAACTAGACGAGGATTAAAGAAAATAGCTCAAGAAAGTACCAACATTAACGAGTTTAAAGACGCTGCTTTTGATTTTATCTCAAGTAAAGAAAAAGTTGTAGGCGATAAGAAAGGTTTTACTGATGCAGAATTGAATAAAATATATTTTGATTATGCAGCAATGTCAGAACGCAGTTCTTTAACAGCAATCAAAGATTCTAAAACGGGTGATTGGACATTAGTTGCAACTCCTAGAACAGATGGGAATAATAACGGTTTGTTAATGTCTAGAGAGGATTCTTATCATAATACTCTATACGATACACCTATTGATAGAAAGATTCAATACTTTCAACTATCAAATAAACCTGATACATATATTAAGTCTACTAGAGATGAACTAGGGCGATTTACTCAAGGTAAAAATAGTTGGGAAGCTATAAACGGTCAATTAGTAAGCGATGGAACTAAAGAATACATTAGTCATATAAACAACTCTGGCTCATCTAATGCTTTAAATATAAGAAAAATAGCTTTTAGTAAAGACCGTAATGATATTAATTATCTTCCCACAGAAATGAGGAAAGAGTTATTTAAGTGGGCTAACACGACTAAGGCAATGAAAATTTTAGAATTTTCTATGGGTAAATCCGAATTTATTAGTGAACAAATGAAATTTCGTGGTAAAACTAAAGAGGAACAAGTAGAAAGATATGCTGAAGAGTATTTAAGTAATATTATTTACGAATTACAAGACGCTGGTATGCTACATAGAAATTCCGATGGAAGCATGAACAATATTAGTGTTAATGACATTAAACAAGGATTTAAAAAATATAACAATAACCCAGCCTTTAAAAATTTAATTAAATGGAGTGGTTATAGAAAATCATTTGAAACTGGTAGACCTTTAGAAGGTGATTATTCTTCATTTATTAAAACTGGAGAAAGTGGCATTAGAACTATGATTATAAATGACGCTAATGGTTTATTTGGTATATCAGATGGTCAGAAATATTACAGTAAAGAATTACGTGAAACAATTAATACGGAGATTGGTAGAAACAAATCTGATGGGTATATAAAGGATGTTATTCTTAAAGAAGCAGAGTATCTAAATGATAGAGGAATGCTACTTAATAAATCTGCAGAACAAGCTACGCATGAAGGTATTTATGATTTAATGAAAAGATTAGGTGTTGATATTTTAATAGTTGATAGTTCAGTTAAAAGTAATAGTAGGCACAAAAAAGCAGAAGTAGCCTATGATGCAAAAACAGATAGCTATAAAGTAAAAAAAGCTGGAGAAATCATACAGGTTAAACCAAAAGAAATAAGAATTACAAAAACCGAAGCTGAAGTTAAAGATAAAATCTTTCAACGTATGCCTTGGGGTCAATCTATGATTAGAAATCATTCTTTTGGTGTAGAATTTAATAATGCTATGACAGATTTATTTAAAGCAGCACCACGAGGTGATGCAAAATATATAGCTAAAGTAAAGCTAGAAATAGATAAAGGTTTTATAGACCCAACAGCAGAGATGTTAGTAGATGGTAAACCTTTACAAATAGATAGGCTGGATGTAGCTGAGATAGTAAATGTTTTAAATAATGGTCAAAATAATAAACCTTATTGGTCCGCTATTGTTAAATCTATATTTAAAGATAAGGTTTCAAATATTGAACCTTATGAAAGAGTAGGTAAAGAAGAATTAAATCAAGAAATGCGTTCTGTTCAAGATTTATTAGAAACATTTAATTATGACCCTATTATTGCTATGGTAGGTAATAATGCTAAATTTATAGAAACTACACTACGTAATTATATTGCTACTAGATTTTCTAGACCTAGAGTAGACCATGGTATGTCTTATTTAAGATTTAAAGCAGCAGACCCTATGTTGTTAAGTAAAATTAACTTAACTGATGATAATTTTTATTTACACTCTGGAGATAAATCTAAGCCTATTCAATTAAATAATGGAGAGATTAAACCTTTAGGCGAAGTTTTTGATATGTATAAGCAAGCTAAAAAAGATGGCAATAAAACATTAGAACTTGATTTAGAAGATGCAATGTCTATGGTTATAGTACGTAGTCCAGTAGGAAATCCTTCAGGTATTTTGTCATTAAAGTTTGGAGGGTTTGCTGATATTGCTGGTAGAGGTATTATTGTATCTAAAGAAAATGCTAATAGAGGTGGTGGATTAGATTTTGATGGAGATGCTGCTGCTATTTATCAATCTCTTCCTTCAGTTATTAAGAAAACATTTATGAAACCTGAAGTAAAAGATATGTTAAGAGATTTTGATTTAACTAAGGAGCGTAGAGAATTAGGTTTTTCTAAAACTCCTACTAAAAAGAATGCTTCTGTAGAAGATATTTTTAGTCCAAAAGAACGTAGGGACCAATCATTAGAAATGATAAAAATATCTAAAATGATTGGTCAAGTAACTAACTTAAATCAAACAATTAGAGAACACCTAAACTACATCATACAAAGTAAAAATAAATCTCATAGTTTAGATATGGATGGAAATTTTATACTTACTGCAAAAAAATCTATTAGAATTAACGGCAAAAATGTTAAAATGAATCCAGAAGAACTTTTAAATTTCTTTGAGTCTAAAGATGCTCCTAACATATTAAATCTTACATTAGATGGAACTAAAAATTCAAATAATCCCGAAGCATATTGGTTAAAGAATGTATTATTTACAAAGTATTTTGATGTAACAGGTGCTAATACAGGATTAACTAATATTGTTCCACATAAATGGATGAAATCATATGACACTTCAACTATGACGCAGTTTGGAAAGAAGTCAACACCAATAAGAGTATTAGATTATAATTCGTTAACCAATGGATTAAAAGACACAATATATTTAAATAAGACAGTAGAGTTTGAAGGGTTATTAAATAGTGGTATTTTAGAAGGAAGTAAGGTAAGAGTACTTGATGCAGCTCAACAAAAAAAATACGAAGTGTTTGAAAAAGAATTGAATAGTGCACCGAAAGGTTTTGAAAAAGCAGCTCAAGCAAAATTTGATAAGGATATATTAACCCTTGGATTAACTTATGAAGTCGATAAGGGTGTAAGAGAATATTATATTTACGACGGAATAAATAAAAAAGGTCAACTAGAGTTCAGAATGCAGCACGCTAAAAAAGGGGAAGAAAACATAGCAATGAACCAAGACGCTGTATTTGGAATCGGCGGTATTGATGTACACCCATCTAGAGGATTAAAAGCTAGACAACAATGGTTAGCAGCTATCAAGGGTGGAAGAGATGAGAATGGAAGAAAAACAAATCTTGGAAATGTATCTAAATTAGCAGAAGAATTTCTTGAACATTACATGGTGGACAAAGAAAATATAGAATTTTATAAAGATAGTTTAATTGACATAGCAAGAACTTATACAGAAAAAGATGGATTTAATAAGTATGAAATTAAGTTGCAATCAATGAATGAGTCTACTTATCCAGATTTATACATCAATTTATTAAAAGCATTACATAAGGTAAAAGATAGCCCTAGACTAGGATATATGATAAAACAAGGTATAATTTCTGAAGATTTATTATCTTTCATAGAAACTGCTAATCCTGATTTAATTAAAGCTATAAAAAAGGGTAAATCTCATAGTGAAATTATTAAAACGTTTAATGTTTACGAAGATTTATTAAATCAAAAAAATGCTAAAGGGAAAGAGTTTGACCCTGGTAGATTGCCAGAGCAGTTTTTTAAAGTAGCTTCTTTATTAAACTTAGAAGTAAGAGCAGCACAAGCCAATGAAGCTTTACTGGGACAAGGGCTTAAACCATTTCAGATTAATAACAAAATTCAAGAGATTATTGATGTAGCCTATGAATTAAAATTAGGCGATTTTATTAAACAACAGACTGCATTAGGCGGTTTAAACAAAGAGTTTGATATTAATAAACATATAGATAACTATGTTACAAAAAGATTGCGAGAATTTGGAACAGACAGAGAAGGTTATAGAGAAAAAGACTTTGAAAATGGTATGATGAGTGAAGTATCTCGTTTAACTCTTAAAGACCCTGTTTCTATTAAAATTTTAGAAGATATTTTTTATCAATCATTATTATCTAATGTAACTTCTGGAAAAAGACAATATAGAAGTTACTTCAATGAGATGGAACGCTCTATGACTGGTAATGCTAAAAAAAGCGATAACTTTTTAAAAAGATATGATTTAGATTTAAGTGAGTTAAGTGAAAGCCCTGGTCGTACAAATTTAGAAATTGCTATAGCGAGTGCTACTCGAAATTACCAAATTAGAAGACGTGATATATTAGAACAAGTAAAACTTGGTAAAAATCCATCTGATGTTATTATAAACAATGGATGGGCACAATCTTTTCCTGACCATATTGGAAGAATAAATCAATTTAGACCTAACTTTTTAAAGCTAGAATCTATACCGACTGAGCATAAAATTAACTTTTTGCGTGGAGTTAAGGATGTTATAGAGATTGGTCAAATTACAAATACAGAAAAAATTGCTGTAAAAGTAAATATTCCATTAGACCCATCAATGGGGTCACTTCCAAAAAGAAGATTTAATAATCAAAAACTAAATCCAAAAACAAAAATAGTTGAACTTTCTAAAGAAGGTGAAAAGATTGTAGAAAAAGAAGTGGGACGATTAGAAGAAAAAACAATGGAAGAAAATTTAGAATCTTTAATTATTGCAGAAAACAAAGAACAAGTAGACTTTATTAAAAAATTATTAGAAGACACAGATTTGAGTGATGTTGATTCAGTTACTGCTGAAAATATTATAAAGAATTATGATGCAATGAGTAAGATAGATAAAATTGATTTTCTTGAAAAACAATTAGATAGAGATGTTCCTTTAGATATGTTTGATATGAAAAATGACATTATTAAAAAAGAATTTCTTACAACTGAGAATATTAATAAAGAAATTCAATTAATAACTGACATTATAAGACAAAATCCTCATTTAGCAACTAATTTAGAAGGAGAATTTACTCAATTTGCAGCAGAGTATGGATTGACTGGAGCACCCGTATTAGGTAAAGCACCTAAGCTAATGAATTTACCCGATTTAAGAGCATTTAGACGTATGTTAGAAGATGTATATGTTAGTAGAAAAGGTATGGGAGAGAAATTAAAAGACTATGCTAGAAAAATTGGTAAGAATGTTTTTGATTTAGATTTTAATAAACCTCCTGCAAAAGATTTAAACCCTATTTTAAAACAATATCATTATTTCTTCCAAGGTAATACTGGCGTTGCTGGTAAAATGCGTATGAAAGAAATGTTAACCCAAGTTAGAAATGATGTTCCCGTTATAGATAAAGTTGATGGAGAATATATTGTTACTAAGCGTTCTCTAACTGTACCTACAAGTACATTAGAATTAGTAAGACAACAAGTTGATTTCGGTAATACAATGGCATCTACGTTCCAAGATTATTTTGAAGATATTGTTAAGGATTCGTTTAGAATATTGAATGTAGAGGATGCTTCACTTAAAAAAGAATTAAATACATTAGTGGAAGCTGCAATCAATAAAAGACTATATGATAATGGGCAGTTTGGTGGAAGAATAGATTCAAACGGTGCTGTTAAAATTCATTACGATAGCACTACTATAAAACAATTTACAGATTCTTGGAATTACTCTAAAGACCAAATAAAAAGAATGGATAAAAAATATAAAAAGTTTAATATTTTAAATGAATCTTCAACAGAAGGTAAGACAAGAGAAGCTTCTCCAAATGAAGTGGTTGATATTATTAACGAACGTATTACTGGTTTTTATAATACATTTATGAAAAATGTAATTACTAAAAATATGCAAGAGACTTCACCTGGTAAATGGAGATTAACCGATGAAGCTCAAAATAATGTAATGACCAATAATTTTATTGATATGAATAAAGTAAATCGTAAGTTTAAAGAACTACAATTAAGTAAAAAAACTAAGGTTAATTTAATGGATAATCTTATTGGTATGAACGAGCTATTGTACTACAAGTATGAATATCAAATATTAAGAACAATTAAAAACATGAAAGACCCATTTTCTGGAGAATTATTATATCCAAAATTTAATCCTGCTGATAAAAAAACAATCACAAGAAAAATATTAAACGAAGTAGCAGAATTGCGTAAAGCTACACAACAAGAACAAGTAAAAGTTGTAACTAGAGATGGTAAACCGTCTAACTATTGGACATTTACCAATCATAGTGCATTTAAATCTAATGAAAAAAATATTAGAGATTGGATTTCTAATAAAATGGAAGATATTATCCATAAAGTTGGAATGATGAACGAAGAGTCTTTACCTAGAGAATATAGAGTATTGTATAAAGCTAAAGTAAAAGGATATGAAACACTAGCTGAAGTAAAAGAACAAATAATGAGTTCTATGAAAGATGATATGGTAATATCATTACAAAAGTTTAAGAATATGGATGCAGGTATGAGCGAATCTATGAACTCATTTATTGGACAAAGAAGAGGTAAAGATGCTATTGGTTCTGTAGGTGTTGCTGGTATGTTTAGAAGTAAAGGTCAAACTCCTATTCCTGGATTTGGTAAAGATTTGAATGTTTTGACACGATATGTTAAGTCTACTTCTAAATCTTATATCGATACATTAGTTGGATTAAGAGGTACTCATTTAATTGATACGTTTGAATCTAAAAACTATATGAAAAATCAAGACCATACTAATCATTGGGCTGGATATATGAGAGATGCTTTAAATAATATGTTAGGGTTAAATACTAGTCGTAGTCTAGAACTACATGGTGTTACTATATCTGAGAAACAAATATTAAATACGTATATTGAATCTGGTTTAGATACACGAGAGTTAACGAAAAGACTTGGACGAGAATTAAAGTATAAGGAAAAATGGTTTATACAACAAGTAAATGAACATATTGCTCCTGAAGCTCATTGGTATAGAAAAGTTGGAGAAAATTTAACGGGAAAACAATTAAGAACTGAAATACAAAACCATAAAATGAGAGAAGCTCAAGAATTAAACTCCATAAAAAATATTGATAAAATTAACAAAAGTGGAACAATGTATAATATGGTAACAGACCATAGTGCTACTAATTTTATTAGAACACAAGAAGAGCGTATTGGAAGAGTGCTTGGATATAAGGAAGGAGAGTTTAGTATATTTGGTGACTTAAGGATGTCTAAAGACCCAGTAACGGGTGAAATGAAAAAAGTATCTGAATCAGCAAAACGTATAGCTATCGCTAGAAAGATAAAAGCATTTAGTGATTTTGAAGGTAAGTGGGAACTATTATCATTATTGTCTCACCCTAAAACAGCAGTAACTAATATGTTTGGTGGTACAACTAACATATATGCTGATACAGGCTGGAAACCATTTAGACAAGCTACTAATCAGTCGTATTTAATAAATGAAGTGTTTAATGGTGCAAAGTACGAAATTAAAAATCCTTTAACTGGTGAAATAAGATTAGAAAAATTTAAAAGTATGAAAGATATCGAAACGTGGCTTTCTCAAGAAGGATTCTTGGAAGGTATGTATATTGAGGAAACAGGTATTAATAGAACTTTTAGAGATGCTAATATGCAAAAAGCTGCTCAAGGTATTATAAAACGATTGTTTTCAAAGAAAAATCAAAAAATGTTAAGTGAAAATCCTACTGAATATGAAAAAGAAAGATTAGCTACTATAAGAGAGATAGGAATAAAGAATGGTATTGAAGATGCTGTTGTAAAATTTGGTTCAATATTTATGAGTAAATCAGAAATTATTTTAAGACGTACAGCAGCATTAGCACATTATATTAATGCTAGACAAGTATTGCAACCACTAATGAAAGAACTTCCATATAATTCACCTATGCTGATGCATATTGCAAAAAAAGGTATTGAGTCTTCACAGTTTATTTATCATTCAGCATTTAGAAGTAATTATTCAAATACGTCATTGGGTCGTGTTATGACACGTTTCCATCCTTATGCTTGGAATAGTATTAAGCGTAGAAGAGCAATATTTAAAGGTGCTCAATATACAGAATGGAGCCAATACACTAATAATAGTAAAGTAGCACAACGACAACTAACTGCTGATTTAATGTCAATGGCATTAGCGTCAGTGTTTACTTCTACTATATTTGAGTATGCCTTATCTCCACCTATGTCTTGGTTACAAGATACAGCTCAATGGTTGTTTGGTGATGAAGAAACTAGAAAGCGTGCTTTCTTTAGTCAGTGGCCTAGTGTAGGACCTTTAGGACCAGCTCTTGCTCCACTACAAGTTGTTACACCTCCAATAGCACGTTATGTGTTACCACCTATTACTGCTATTGCATCAGGTGATTTTGATACATTTGTAAATTTCCAATTAGCTACATATGCTCCATTTGGAAGATTGGGAAGAGATATTCATAGAAGTATTAAAAATCCTAGTATGGCAGTTGACTGGATGACAGGATTTCCTATTCATAGAGTAGGCTCAGAAGTTAAGAAAAATAGAAAAAATAACGAAGACAAGCGTTTACAAGAAGAAATAGAAGATTCAGAGTAGCATTGTTAAGTTAGAGTGCCAATAGAGCCCACTTTACTCATTAAATCCATACTGTATCGAATGTTAATAAAATAAGCGACATAGTGTTCGCTTAATTTATTTTAAAGGCTTACAAGGCTATTCTAAGAGCCTGTTTTTAATTATTAATCTAAAATAGCTAATATATTCAATTCTTTTATAAACAATACATCATTTTCATTAATTGATATTGCGTAGTACGAATCCTCTCCGAATAAAACATTATTGTTTAATTTTACTTCTTTTACATCTTTACCTACTGCTATAACTGTACCCGTTGTTTGCTTAGGTGGTATAGCATCTGGTAATACAATACCCGATGCTGTTTGAACTTCTTGCTTTACAGCTTTTATTATTACTTCATCTCTTAGTGGTTTCATTCTTACTCCTTCATAAAGTTGTTTATACTTATTAATACTCCAAGAGATGTATTATTGTCACCTCCAGGTTGTTTGTCATTAATTACTTTTTTTTCTTTTATCAACCTTCTTAGCTTTGCTTTTAATACATCTACTTTCATAATAAAGCAAAAAGTATCTGTTATAAAGTAGCAATAGTAATCTGCTTCTGTATTAGCAATACCAGAAGGTTTGTTTCTAGATTCATATTCAAAGTATAGATTGTTTGTTCTATGAGCTTGTCTATCTCTTTTTACTTCCACCCTATACCCTTCTTCGCCAGTTAGCATTTTGTGTAACATGCCTTCTCCTTCTTTACCGTAATCTAAATCAAATCTAAAATCATTGTTATGTTTCATTAATACTCCTTTGTTATTTATATTCCTCTCTCTGAGTTTTATATGAAATTCAGTGCCAACCGAACCAACTTTACTCATATGCTAGCTTAAAGATTTGTAAATCATATTAACGTTAGTCGATAACCATCAAACTAAGGCTAAGTGTGGATTAAACCACTCGATTCCTTCAAATCGCATTAGGTAGAGAGAGGAATAATGTTTGTTACTCTTCTTTAAATAGATTATCGTAAATGTTTTGAATAATCTTTTTAATTACTTCTTGTTCTTCTTGTGATACAAAAGGTGCTTTTTTAAAATTAAGTAAAGCAGACCTTATTATCAATAGTTCTTCGTTACTAAATTTAATCATTGTGACACCCACAATTTCCTGGACCTGGACGTCCAGTCATATCATGTTCATCTTCTGATTTTCTAAGAACTTTTAAGTCGTCAGGTGTATCTACACTTTCATCTTGTAAATCCTGCAACCATTGTTTATCACTTTGATGTTGAAGAATCTTTTTAGCTAACGACATTATTGCTGCTACTTCTTCTTTACTCATGTCCATCATTGAACTCCTTTTCTATTTTAATTAACCTTATCCATTCTCTATATGGTAATACAGCTAATGCTTCTTTACGGTCCATTCTAGTAACTACAATATCTACATCGTCAGCATGATTCTCTGGATATAGCCATTGGGCTACTTTCTTTCTTCTTTTAGCTTGTATGCAGTATTCTTCTACCATACAATCTACTTTTTCTGATTTACCTAACGCTCTACCATCAGAAGCATAGGCTCTCTTTGCTGAGAGCCCTTCTTTTTTTGCTATATTTACACATTCACGTTCAAGGTTGTTACCTCTTATTTTGTTTGGGTGAGCCATAGCCTTACACGCCATTCCATTTCTATTGGACCTATACCAAATGCAAAGGAAAAATGATTTCCTTTTTGTTCTGATACAAATACACTTAAGTGAAATATAGTTAACATCGTTACTTTTTGTAGTATTGAGTCATCCATATTTACTGTTTCTATTTTAAATATATTTTCTATATTCATTTTAACTCTACTTTCTTGTATGTCATTGTTTCATAGTTAAACTCTGCTATCATTTCAAATGGTGCTTCATCACGAGATTTAACCGAGGATATTGTCCTAAGTTTGTCATCTCTATTAGCTCCTTTTATCATAATAACCTTATCTGCTTTTTGAACTACATTTGACGAACCTTTTAATGAGTGTACTCCTAAGTTTCCTGCCATAGCACTTGACTTATTAATGTGATGAATAGCTAATACGACAGTGTTATGTTTTTGAGCAATACTTTTTAAGGCATCAATCTTCATATTCTGTTCTTGGATATCATTTCTGAATCCTTCTATTTGTAATTCATCAGTAGTATCTACTACTAGTACTGCTGGTTCATGTTCTGCTACAATACGTTTTACTGCATCTAACTGAGGTTGAATCGTCATAATTTTAATATTATGTAATAGTTCCTTAAATGAAGCGTTTTCATTACTAAGGTACATATTATTAACCCAATCTTTTGTTTTATGAGCAACTATTTGTACGAACCGTCTAAATGTTAAGTATTCATTCATTTCTAATGATAGGAATAGGGTGTCTTTTTTAGCTTTTGCTACGATGTTTTGTACAAATGCTGTTTTTCCCATACCTGTATCACCTGAAAATATAATAAGTTCTCCTGGTTTCATTTGATAGCTTGGTACTCCTTCGAATATTTCAGCCATATCAATTGATTTTTTAGAGAAATCATTTTGTATATATTCTCTGAATGAATCTTCTAGTTCTTCAATTCCTTTTATATCTAAAGTATAGTTTTTGTTTTTGTAATAAATACATTTACTATCACAATACTCTGACATAACAATATCATTACAACCATATTGGTAATTACCTTCGTATACATTTTGAACAATACGTGTAATGTTATTTGCACTAAGACTATTATTATTCCATTCTAATATACTAGCAACAGCTGCCAAGAAAGGCAACCCTGCACGTTTATAAGACGATGCTAATCTTAGTGATTTTTGATGTCTAGAACCTTCAAGAGCAGTTTCATTAAAAACGTGCTGCATACAAGTAACAACTGAATTTGTTTTACTTGTTTTGTTTATAGCTTTGTTTATAGTTACTGGTGCATCTATTATATTTGCTTGTAAGTATGGTTCTATTGTTTTGTATGGTTCGTTTAATTCTCCATACCATTCATTGTACTCTTCTGAGAAGGATTGGTATTCTTCTTTACTTGACGCTGCTTTTTGTATTTCTCCTATTGATATATCTTCTAGATATTTTAATGGAATATATACTTTATATTTATTCGTCTTTAAATTGAATGACCAATTACTTCTTATTATTCTTGTTTTATCATAGATACTATCAGCAAAGTTAAAATGTTTAGTAAGTGTTTGTTTTACTTTCTCATGAACATTTTTAGATGGTTGAAAACCAAATACATCTAATAGTTCAATATGAAATCCACTACCACTATACCAAAGATTTATATCTTCGCTTTTGATACCAAAATCTAAACACATTCCGATATAAGCCTTTACTTGTTCATAAAGGCTGTTATCATCGGATGTTTTTTTATCAATATCTAAGATTAGTCTATCTACATATACTAATCCTTCATACCCTTTTACAGAACTTATTTTATTGACGTATTCAAATAAGGAGTTATCAAAACGATAATAAGAGCCATAGCTCTCTTTGTCAACAAATGAAGTATTTTTAACTGCACTATGATAAAGGTCAATTGGTATGATTTGATTTCTATTAGAGATGCTGTTTTCAACATACTCTATGAATCTTTGATTATTTTCCATCCTTTTACTGCTCCATTATCTTTATGTTTAATTTCTTCTAGTTTTAATCCATAGCGACTTAAAGTATTACTTTCACGTAATTTTCTAAATGCTCTTGAATAAGTACTTGCTGTGTGTATTTTTTGATGTGCCAATCTACCATACATCGGTACTTCAGACTCGAAGTTATACGAATAAAACCACGGGTCTGAAGAATTAACACGACTAGATAGCCATTTAATGATTATCTTTTCAGATGTCATTAAAACGGCATACCGTCTGATTTAGGTACTGATTTTAATACTTCTGTTTTTAAATCAGCAACTTCTTCTGTAGATGATGAATATCCTATAAAGTTCTTAGGGTATCCGTCTTTTACAGATTTTTCAAATTTAACAGTTAAAGCATCGTGGTCATCTGATTTACCCACTGTTTGCCATATTTGTTTTTTGTACTTACCGTTTGACATATAATTGATTACAGCAATCTCTTTACCAATCAAATCAGTTAAGTTAACTTTACCATTATCTGATACATTAATATCTGCTCCACTAGAAAGATATAGCGTGTTTAGATTATCTGGAAATGATAAATCTACAACAACTCCTGCTGTATCCTTTTCGAAGTTTTGATTTACGAATAGATTATAGTTATATCCATTGCTAGTGTCTGTAAGTTGTACACGAACACTACAATCGTGGTATGGTGATTCTGCTTGTTCAGCACTGTCAATTGTACAGTTATTAACGAAGTAGTTTTTCATCATTCCATTTGTTTGTCTTGGTTGTTTAGTTCCAGTTATAGCCATTATTTAGCTCCTTTATTATTAGTTAATGATTCAAAGTATTCTGTACTTTGTTGGACTTTTAGTTTAGTATCAAAGAATCCTGCACCACGTTTTTGTTTATAACGTAATACATCTTCATCTGATAGTATTCCTGAATTAGCTAGCTTGTCCATAGCTTCTAATGTTTTGATAGTAGGGTTGATTACTTTTTGTTTTGCTTTAGCATTATCTACTTCTTCTTTACTAGCAATAGCAAAGTCACCACCAAAGCCTGCAAATGCTAAGGCACGACCTACTGCTGATGTTTCTCCGTTTTCTAATGCTGAAGTTTTATTAACAAACCCTGTATTATCACGTTCAGCCGCATGACCTACATAAAACCATTCTGGTTCTTGTACAGGACTTGGTGATATTGTAGCTTTTACAACATATTCATTACACGTTTCACCTGTTGGTGTATCAA
>Ga0114994_10000733_pt1 | contig 22640 bp, 13 predicted proteins | sample ArcticOcean_MG_C_9_FD_87043 | JGI IMG/M metagenome (GOLD analysis project Ga0114994, IMG submission 87043) | Marine microbial communities from western Arctic Ocean - ArcticOcean_MG_CB2_152 | ecosystem: Environmental > Aquatic > Marine > Oceanic | place: Arctic Ocean: Canada Basin | collected...
GCCGGCGTCAAGGCCGACGCGGCCGAAAAGCGGGCGGACGCGACGGTTCTGAACACGGACGTTGTCGATACCCAGATCAGGATCATGGCGTCCCTCATCAATCCCGACTTGCTTAAAACCTATTACTGCGAGCCAGAGCACCTCATTGAGGAGATGAAGTCGACCGACCCGGCCTCACTTCTGCGCGCGACAGACAGGATGATCTGTGCTTGCAACCGGCAGATGATGAACCTACAGGCCGGCGCCGCCATCGAACGCCCACAAACCTCGACGGCCGGGCGGAAGCGCAAGGCGTCCGAGGCACCACCGCCAGCCGTGATTGTGGACCCACTGACCCGTGCGCTCGCCGAGACGTTCGAGCTTGAGGGCTAGGGCAGCGAGTTCAAATGCTGCTCATCGCCGGGCTTTGCGCCATGTCGGCCGTGTGGCTGGCGATGACGTGGCCGTGGTTTGTGCGGGCGTGCCCGGGCTGGCATACATACTACCGCCAGGCATTGTCCCGGCCGGGCTGGGCGAATGGCATCCGGGTCGGCGGGCCGGCCGAGTTTGTGAGCTGGGCGGGGATCCCGGAGGGCACCTGGAGAGCGGACGTGCTGCCATCCGTGGAATTGGTGGCGGCGGCGCTTGCGCTGAAACCCACGCTGACCGAGTACGACCTCCTTGTCCGCGGCAATGCGACAGAGATGGCCGCGGGCTCCGTCTTCTACATGCACATGCTGGCCGGGTGCCCGATGACGCCACAGGAGGCCACGCACCACGCCATGATGGTGTATTACACCGATGGGTTCGGGCCTGACCCGTCGGGATCAACGGAAGCGTTCACGAGGACCCGACGCGCCTTTTTTTCGCGGGTGTGTCCCGGGGCGCTTGGACGGCTTCACCACCAATTGCAAGCGCATGTTCGAGTTGACATAGTTGGGCGTCGTCTGCCGCCCCAGCCTCCTCCAGCCGCGCTGGCGACCACGCTGCCTGCAGAGCGCAGTACAGCTCGCGTGGATCCTGAGTAAAATCCACTGCTAACTGGGTGTGCGCGTTTTGTAGCTTCAGTAGTGCCGCGTGGGCCGCGGGGTTTTCTTGGGGTCCGCCCGCCGTGGCGAGTGCCGCCGCACACCGCGCGAGCCGCCGCCGGCGTGCGGCCATGGCGTCAAGGTAGGTGGCGGTGGTGTCGGTGAACGCGCCATGGTCATAAGCCGCGGCAATGGTGTTAACACGCCCGAGCGAAGTACCCGACGCGTCAGCCAGCGCCTGCTCGATAGCTTCTGCGATCAGTGCGATGCCGGTCGGAATAACCACGTTCATTGCGAAGGGGTTGGCCAAGGGCGCCCGGTTTTCAACCGGCGGCCAGGTCTCCGCGAAGAAGGGCCTTGAGATTGGCCGGGCCGTAGACCTGCTCGTCCGCCGAGCGGTGCAAGGCACCCGTGTGCCCGCAGGCGCGTTCGGGGCGCCGCGTGCGCAGAGGTTCCTGGACTGCGTTCGCAGGCTCGACTTGGTGGCAGACGCCGCGCAGATCTCCGGCGCAATTCCCGCGCTGAACCTCCGAACGATTATCGACGTGATGGCCCGCGACAGGCACGGAAATGCCGTGGTGCTCGAGCTAAAAACAACACAGCACACGATGGCCGTGCACGACCGACAATACTACAAAACCTGCAAGAACCTGGCAACGCTGACCAACGGCCTACCCAACTGTCTTTACTGGCGGCACCAGCTGCAGTGCGGCTTTGGTGTGATGTGTACAGCCGCGTCACGCGGGCTGGTGGTGGTGGTGTGCGCCGACGGCGTGCGCACGTACCCGGTGGAGCCGGTGGCCACTGAGCGCAGCCGGTTCCTCGGCGCGATGCCTGTGGCCGCCGACCTGCACGCGCCGCTGCTGCCATGGCCCGTAGGCAACGACGCCGCCTTGCGCAAGACGCTCGCGCGCCGTGGCTATACAGCTGTCAAAAGCACACACCCGCCGCTTGTTACCGGCCGGCACGGCGACGCTGTCGTGCTCATTATACACAAGCACCGGAGCTACCCCCGAAGCCGTGCCTCGCGCGACCACAGGACACTTGCACGCTTGCTGACGTTGCCCCGCGCTCGCACCGCCGGACTGTTCGTGTGGATCGGCGACACGGGCAACTGGCGGGTACAAACCGTTGTCAAGCGCACCACCCGCACGAGCCGTATAAACCAGTGATTCGACGCTGTGACCTTGGCTGCAAAGATGGCCGCCAAGAAGGCCCGTTATGCCGGCGACATGAGCGCAATCATGAACAGATCAGTCCCTGGCACAGGAATTTACTCGCGGGCCACCGACAGCCTCGACACTGTCAACCATGCTAGCACGACTTACGGCGAGCATGTGACAGCCTTGCTGGGGAATTCCGTTTCAGTTTCCCGGCAGCCGGGCATCAGCGACCTTGACTTAAGGGAGGGACACGCGCACACGACCACGGGCATCCCGTATGCCATCCACGGCACCGCAACCCTGGTTCAGCAGAAGGTCGCCAAGGCCCTCGCCGAGTACCAGGACCCGATCAAGGCCATTCTGGGGATGGGCGTCCACAAGACAAAAACGATCGTCATCCGCCGGAAGTACGTCGTGGGTGGTAAAGCGATGGTGACACCGGAGCGCGCGCCCGCCCGGACCGTCGCAATCAAGGAGGACGAGCGGACTGTTGTACTGGCCCGCTACGGCGGAGATCTGGAGATGAACCTTAACCTCTTCCTCAGGCCAGAGGAGGCGCGCGAGGAGTTCGAGATGAAACTCGACGCGCAGAAGACTCAGCTGGAGCAGCAGCTGTGCAAGATCGGCTACAACATGCTGCTGCGGGAAGGTACAAACCTTATGGGTGCCATGCTCAGGGCCTCACCCGCCACCATCCACATGTCCCCCGCGGCACGCTTTACACGGGCAGACAACCTTTACGTCCACACCTGCTTTGGCGCGATGAACAAGAACTGCTACCCCCTGGAAAGCCTGCTGGCGGCCGCAAAGGCAGCCAACATGTACATACCCGGCGCCCCGCACGGCTACGACACCATCATTGTCCCGAACGGCATGTACGAGATGCACCGGTACACCAAGCCGGAAAACCTGGTGTACAACCTCAGCGGGACCAAGGAGAAGGGCCCGATAAAGATCAAGTTCGAGGGTGCGATGAAAGACACCCGAACCGGGATGAAAATCCTTGTCCACACCGGGTTTCCCGACACACAATACCGTGGCACCCCCTACGCCATGAACGGTGGCGGCGGGCTGTCACACAAGATCACCATCAACGTCTACTACCACATCCCCGGTGGCGACGCGTCCAAAAGGTACCGCGTCGCCAACGTGTTCACGGGGCTGTGGGAAGAGGTCGATGCGGCGACGGAACGGGAAGCCTGGGTGCAGGATAACAACAAACATAAGCCGGGTGGGACCAAAGGTGCGCTCGTGGGACGTACGTACACCATTGTGACCTCGTCGGCCATCATGGCCGTGCCGGGGTCGGAGACTGGCGAGCTCCTCTATGCTTACCCGTCCACTGGCATCAGCACATCCCAGACGACCGAGTCCATGAAGATGCAGCTGCGGGTGTACCTGGGTGCAGTGCTGTACGACCCGAGCAAAATTCTTATCCTGCCCGACGTTTTTGTCAACGATGTCGTAGCTGCCACCGACCTACGCTTTATCGGTGACGTGGACAAAAACTTCGATTACGAGGGGCCAATCGGCGACACAGCCCACAACAAATTGTACGGGGGCCCCGTAACACTTCCTGGCAGTCCTGCTGCGGATCTTCGACAGCCCAAACATCCCCGCGATACCCCGCACTGCGCGTACTCGGGACGTGTGCAGGAATACACAGCCACGGGATGGGTAGACTACCGCTTAAATCGGGGTCATCTGGGCACGATGGATGACCCGGACTGCATGACGATCAAGGGCGGGTATGCCTACAACCGCAATGCCCATCCGGCCGCGGGCGTATAAAGCGGGGGCAGTCGTCAGGCCACGATGAGCACGGCACGCGAAACGCCGTTCCTTGCCGCGGCCAAAGGCGTGGGGGCGACGGCAACGGTGCTGGCGATGTCCGCCGGGCGGCTGCCCTTCCGGTGGGCCTTCTGGAAGGGTGTGCTCGTGCTGCTGGCGGTAGGCGTTGTGGCATACGGGCTCATCTTTCTCCGACGTTTTTTCTTCGTGAGCATACCGTGGCTGAAGCTCATGACGCGCGCGTTCAGCGGGGTGTGGAATGAGTTTCTGCGCGCGGTGGATGCGCTGCGACCCGTGCTGACGACGATTTTGCACTTTGCCGAGCATGTGCTGGACCAGTTTAAAAAGATCCTTAAGTTGGTGGCGGGCGACGCCATTGCCACCGTCCTGGATCTGTTTACCACCGACCTGATCATTTTCAACGCCATCCTGACGCTCAGCGAGGCGGACGACAGCATCGACGCTGGCGAGGTGACGCACACGTTGGACGAGATACTCGCGCAGTGCCCGCCCTACCACGACACGTGGTCGGTGGTTGGGAAGGCCATCCGGCTCAGCACCCACGACGGCGCCTGCGCAGCGGCCAGGTACGTATACCCGGTCCCGTGGCTGTTCAGCGCAGCAAACCTGTTCCTTCAGCCATTGTACGCTGGCAGCGCGGCGCCGATTGTCGACCATCACTCGGTCCACCAGCACTACAATTGCGAACACACCATCGCCAGCAACGTGGAACTGCCGCCATTTACATGCATCGTTATCGGGTGCGGATTCGCGGTTAGAGATGCGCTGGTCCCCGTCCTGGCGGCGCTCATGATGCTCTTTTTCCTCGGCGGTGCGACGGCAAACTTTTTGACCGCGATCGTGAAGTTCGCGGCAGAGGTTGCAAAGCGAACGGTTCATGAGATCCAGTCAAAATTGCTCGTCTTCAAGCTGTGAGGGTGATTATTACATTTATTAAACTGTACTATTTCGGCAATCCTGGCCCGTAACGGTTTTTTGGGTTCTGCATGTGCCACATCACCGGAAAGCAACCATTTTGTTCCGGAATAGCGCCGTGTATTTATTTTTCCTGGATCCGATAGCTGCCATGTATCTCGACAGCGGGGATGAGGATGAGGGCGAGGAGATGGATGAACCGGGGTCGGACGATGTGGCCTTTATCGACGACGGGTCAGGCAGCTCTGGCGAGGGCCCGGCCAGCGGGCCGCAAATCCACGACTATTGGAATTCCCCATTCCTGGCCCGGAAAGGCGATAAGAATGTGAAGATATCAATCGACATCTCAAGTCTGTGCATTACCCCGGCAACCTTTGCGTGCAAGCACCCGGCATCGGCAGGCTGCACCTGCCAGGCCCAGTTCGCCCGCGGCAATGCTGTGCGGCTCCACACCTACTCGAACGCCCGCTCGTCGCGGCTTGCGCCCTCGCACCCTCATTGCTTCGGGGCGTACCTGTCGGCGGTGTCGCTGGAATCGGTCGTGCCCTCGAATGCCGTCGCCGAGGCCGATCTGACGGCCGCCAGCACGGCTGCGCGTGCCCACATTTGTGGCCTGACAGGTGCACCCGGGTTGGGCGAAGATATCGGCGGCGACCTGGCCCACTTCCGCGATAACCTTGCATCGGCATACGCAGCGCACATCGGTGCCGCTGCCTTCGCGGCGTGGTTGGAGAAAACCGGCACGGATGCGGCCAACGCGGGCAAGCAGCTGACCATGGCGCTCTCTGGCATGTTCAGTCCCACCTCGCATTTCCAGGACGGCAGGCCCATGAGCCAATCCTACCCTTGCGGCCCGCTCTCGGATTTGTGCGGGTTCCCCGCCGGCCTGGCCTGGTGTACGCGGTGGTACCTGTCCGTCTGCCACCTCATGATGTGGTCGGTGTACGGCGCGGTAGAGGCCGGCGGCTGGTACTCCTACAAGGCCTCCCCGATCGAGGCGCTGGTGGCTGTTTACGATCGGATCATCGCAGCACACCCGCAGGCAGATCCCGAGCTGACGATCAGCGACGCCATCGACACCCTGCAGGACTACAACGCCGATGCCATGGACCGGAGCCCGTTCGACCTGACGGCCGGCACACACGATGAGTGGGGTGAGGTTGTAACAGAGGCGCAACCCGGGCCACGGTACGCCGACGTGTTCATCATCGTCATTCCGCCCAAGTACTGTGCGACAGCCAGGTCCCAGACTAGCTATTGCTCCCGGTTCAGCCAGTTCCTAAAGCGTCACCCCAGCGCGATGCCAGACGCCGTGATGGAGGCCGCGCAGGCATTTCACGAGTGGTACGAGGCGCGCTTCATCCCGGCAGAAGCAGCCGTGGACGGGTTGGGTATTCTACAGGGGGTTTCCTCGGCCGAGGCGTCGAGCCGACACAAGGTGAAGCAGCTGCGTCAGAAGGCCAAAGACGCCCCGACCGACGCGGTCAGAGCCGCCCTTGAGAAGGAGGCCAAGCGTGCAGGGACGCGCGACCCGCTGGCCCGCGCGATTGTCAACGCCGGATACGAGCACTTCGAGGTGCCGATTGTGAAGCGGCTGTTTGACTACATCGGCGCGAACCTGGACGTCCGCATGGCTGGCATACACTACGATGCTGTGCGCTGCATTCCTGCTACCGCGGCCGTGTCGCGCAGCTTTTGCCGGGTAGTCCGCGACCTCGACCTTTCGGACATGAGCCCGTACGCGACAGTGCATGCAACCTGCAAGGCCATCCCGGGCGAGGTTGACTTCTTTAACAGCGAGTCCCGGCCCCAAAAACGGCGGCGGGCGACCGACACCGAAGAGAGCCCCGCCGAGGAACAACAGCAGATGCAGGAGGACATCAAGAAGTTGGCGGTGGAGTACGCCCAGCTCAACGGCCTGATCCGAATCAGCTGTGGTCACGAGCCCGGGAAGGCGATGGTGCACTTCCGCGTGCCGGGATTCGCGTCGGTGTACACACCGCTGGCGCGGTGCCGCGGCGGTGATGTGGTGGGCCAGAGCGTGGGCGCCGACGACTTCTTCGGCATGGTGTTGTCGGCGAAGGGCGCGAACGGCAGCCGCCCCCGACAGGACCTGTGGGACAAGTGGCAGCTCGATGCTCCCGGCCTGGGGAAGCGCCAGAAGGTACAGCTGCGGGGGTGGCTCGAGGAGACCCACCATGTTGACTTTCCAGTCGAGCGGTTCGCGGACCGGCAAACCTTCATCGCCATGCGGGCCTCGGCGGAAGACGAGGCGGCCACCGGGGCCAAGACATGCCTGGTGTCGATGCTGGAGCTAGTCGCGGTGGGCCGCGAGATCGCCGCGGTGTGTGGGCTGGGGAATACGGCAGTGGCCGACGCCATGCTGCATGCCGCCAGGCCCCGTTATTACTTTCCAGACAACGGACCGCAGCCGGTAAGCCAGGATCGGAGCGACGGCGGCCCTCCCATCATCACCCGGACCGACCACTGCTTAAAGCGGATGCCGTCGGTGCTGTCGATGGATCTGCGCAAGCTTGACGTCTTCGGGGTCATGTACCCGCACATGTTCCACTTCAAGGACAGGGATGGCGAAACGGCAAAGCACCTCCGGGACGCCGTTAACATTACCGAGTACCAGTGGCATACCATGGTTCACACGACCGGCATCTTTGGGATGGGCTGTGTGCCCGGGGTACGTTCGCCGCAGCTCCTCGTGGTGGCGTCCGGGCCTGCCGATGTTGGCAAGTCGCTGGTGGGCTCCTTGATCGCCAACTTCAACGGACCGAGCGAGACGTGCGCGCTCCAGCAGACGGCCTCGGCCGGGAACCAGTTCGTTCTGGCGGACATTGACCAGCGCACGTATTTCAAGTGGTTCTTGTTGATGGACGACATGTCGACGAGCCTGAGCAACATGCTGTCGGACTACAAGCAGGTGATCACGCGGGGGATGTTTTCGTTACAGCGCAAAAACGCACACCAAAAAACCGTCAACACCTACGACCCGGCCAAGGTGACCAACAGCGGCCAGGACTACAACTCGGCGGCGGGCTTGCTGTACATGAGCACCAACGATCCCATCGCGGTGTTTGGTACTGGCGTTATCGAGTTGGGCCTGCCGCGGCGGGTGTTGTGGCTCCGGTATTATCCCGACCGGCGTCCTGCCATCGACCCCACCCTCGAGGACAAGATACGCGGCCTGAATGGTAGATCTGCCATCGGCGAGATCATGGTCGCCGTCGTGGCGTCGGGGATGGTCGGTTATCTGGGAGACAGCCAGAAGAAGCGGGTGGCCGCTATCGTCCCGAATCCAGACCATCCAGACAAGCTGTCCTACATCGAGGAGGGCCAGGAGGCCTTCGCGAGCACGCTGCAGCAAACCAAATACGAGGGGTACGACGACTTCATCAGCGAGACCATGACCTACACGCCGTCGGCAACCCCTTGGGAGGACGGTGCTGTCGTTGACTTCACACCGATATTCCACGCGGCGCAGGTGGACTTCAAGGGGGCGGACCGCGCGAACCTCAAGGCGGCCATCCTGTACCACTTCAAGGAAAGCAACGTGGCCGGGGGCCAGCGGGTCGGGTTGGAAAAAAAGGTCATGTGTTGTAAGGCTACCGGGTGGTTGACCGGGGTGCGCCACAAGGTTACGGACCACGACAGGTTCGACGACTGCCAGGAGACTGGCCGGCAGAAGGTTGCGTGCGTCGTTTTGAACATAGCGTTTGTGGCGCCGGTGAACTAAGGCTGGTGGCAGAGCCATACCAATACACGAAGCGCCGGGTGATACACGAGCAGCAAAACAACCGGTACTAAGCCCACGGCGGCGAGCTGGTAAGGAAGACGACACTCGTACACCACCGTCGCGTTGTGGTGGGTGACGTAGGCTAGAAACACGGCGCCGCCCTGCAGCGCCTGCAGTGTGGGTCTGAAAGGTGGTCGCGAGGGGGGGGCGGCCAACACCACCAGCAGTGGCATGTAGTGTACCGCAAAGTTGAGCGGCACGTACAGCGCACCCCATGTGTTGTGGGCCTTGACCAGCACGCCGCAGCTGAAGGCGCTCATCGCCAACACCCCAAGCATCGTCAGCAGGCTCTGGACCGCAAAGGTGACCACGAAGCGGTGGTGTTTGCCAGCGGCAGCGAGCCCGGCGTAGACGCCGAACTGGTACAGCTGCCACCATGTGAAGTGTGTCAGATCTCCCTGGAGAACGATTGTCACCGCAACGGTCGTGGCCGTTATCGCCCAACCCCAGCGAAACATCGTCGTCTGTGCCAGGTTTACACCGCCTCGCATATGTGCGCGACACGGTTTGCATAGCGTGCCATAAACCAATGCCGGGTCAGACCTCTAAATGGACCACCACCACGTCACCGCCGCACAGTGCATGGCAAGCCCAGGGTGCGCGCCGGGGGTTGCACGCCTTGCCTGCCACGACCAATCCCCTGTGACGGCGTTCATGTCCTTCTTTGTAATGGTGGTGCTATGCGCCGCGTGCCTTGCCGCCCTCCTCGGCGCGGACAGGGGCGCGCAGCGTGGTGGACCTCCGCGGCCACCTCGCTACACACGGAGTGAATTAAGTCCACCGCGAGACGGTGTATTTGGCGTCAACCACACGCTACCGCATGGCAGCATCAAAACTGATTGCCCTGATTGCAGCAACGGCCGTGCTCTATGCGGCCATCGATCACCCGCACCACACTGCGGCATCGTCAACACCGACAGCCCGGGCTAAGTGCATACCACCACAGTCGGCATCACCCGTCCGTGCCGTGCACCGGCCCGCCTCGACCGTCAGCGCAATCGGTATAGCAGCGCTCGGGCTGTCGTCCCCGGACATTGGCGCGTTGTCCGCTGCCGCCGCCGTGTTGTTGGCGCTCCATGCAGCCAACGGCGATGGTGTGGTGGGCGATGTCGGGTTTGGCTTGGCGGCGGCGATCCCGGCCGTTCTAGCCACAACGGCGACGGCGGCCGGGTCAGTTACAACAGCGGTGGCGTCGTTCGGGATGACATACACCGCGCTGGCGGTGTACCTGGCGCTCGGGAAAAGTCGGGCCGTGGTGATCGTGGTGCCGAGCCTGGTAGCCCTGGGGCTGTTGTTGATACGCCGCCCCGACAGCCGTGCTGCCACCCCTTGGATAGCGCTGTTGGTGGCGGCGGCCGCCGGGGCGGTCCACCCTGCGGTTAACGGGATGAGCAATGGCGTGTGCAACAACAGCCTCGACGACTATCGACGACACGACCTCGCCACCATGCTTAGTTACACGCTGGGGCCAGCGGCGCTGGTGCTCCTCGTTGGCACAGAAACCGGGAGCGCGTTCCGGATGGCGCTGGCCGGCAGCAGCGCGGTTGTGCTTCTATGGGTTGTCGCTGACACTTACACGTACTGGCTGCTGCTATCGATGCTGGTCGCCGGTGCGTTGGTACTTGGGAGCTGCTGGGATGCGCTGTGGCTTCCGGCACCCGCGCAAGCATGCACACCCGTACACGCACCGAAAGTACCCTCCCGAATTCCCGCCGTCATGGTGCCTGTAATCACCCGATTCGTGGCGTACATGTGAGCGCGGGCCCTTTGGTGCCGAATTATCGCAAAATAAACGAACGGTGCTGCCCGCCTCCCCAATTGCGAGGTGTTTGTTCCCGTCGGTGCCGCGTGTTCTGGGCAGGGTTCGAACCTGCGCACAGTTACCTGTAATGGGTCTTAAAGCCATCGCCTTGGACCACTCGGCCACCAGAACCTCTTAAAACACCGCCCCGGAATGGAAAGTGCAATAAACCTTTGCACGGGTGGCAGCTGCAAATGGTCAAGGCTGCCTATTTACACCCCTCCTAATCAGCATTGCAATGGACAGCTCCACCAATCTATATATTGCCTTTGTCAACGCCTTCAGCTATACGGTTGCAGTGGCCGCGGTTGATGCCGCGATCGACACGAGCCAAAACGACCTGATCCTACTCGCCGCGACGATCGGGACGGGCGTGGTGCTGGTCGGCGCGCTCTCGCAACAGATTGCAGCCGTCCACGCGCAGTTTGCGAATGGCAGCCGCGATGTCGACCGGATTTTGCACGGACCGGCAGCAATGCTCCTCTATACGCTGGGGCTCATGCAGCGCATTGCAGTGCACTTCCTGTCAACCGTGCTCGGGAAGTGGGCCATCACCAGTACCGACAGCACCCTCAACATACAGCAGACGATGCCCACCGTCATCATCGCCATCGGGCTGCTCTGGCTACTAGGCGGTGCGCTCGGCATCAACAATGTGTGAGGGTGGACACGGGCCAGTCGACTCAGTGGTATATTTGCATGGCGTTGTAGAAGAAGGGTTGGCATGCACACAGGCCGGCCAGGCACGCGCACTGCTGGTGTTTTGCGGCGGTCCAGATTGTGGGTGGTTCGCGCCGCGCCTCGCAGCCCGGGCAGAACGGAGTCGGGGACTCCACCGCGCACCTAATGCAGCGGGGCGCATCGGGTGGAACGGGGGTAGTGCACGCCGTGCAAAACGTGTCGCCTGGCACTCTCCACCGATCGGTTGCGGCGGGCCACTGGCACGCGTCCGGGACCGTCGGGATGCAGACGCAGTGGTCACCGGCATGGCCGAGAAGCCCGCCACTAACTGGCGTCCAGTGTGTCACCGGCCGGCAGGACAGCTGCGCCCCGCAGCCTCTGCACACCACAACCAGGTCCACGCCACCCAGTACCAGGTTCGCGATCACCATGTCCGCAAACAGACGTGTTGTGTTTGCAGGCAACACGTACGTGTGCAACGACCATGCGTCCACGATCGTGCTGCTCGGCAAGAACCTATTCTCCCCCACCATACCCGACGGCCTCGTGGTGGACGGCTCCGGAAGTGTGATCCCCCGAAATATACTCGTCATGCTTGGCAACTGCACCTTCGATGACGACGGGGCGGTGGACCGCGTGTCTCCGGCGCTCGTGGGCGTGTATCTGCGGGCATATTGCGCAGGCCAGGCCCCTCACCAACCGGTGCGGATGACAGTCCGCGCCTTGGTGTTTGATCAGGCACTGGCGGCCTCAAGTGCGCCGTCCACGCATTACACCACCCCGCTCTCATCGACCACGCACCTCGGGTGCAAGTCGCTCTATCACGCCCGGCTGGGAACGACTGGATTGGACCCACGTTCGCGGTCGAGCCGGTGCACGCCATGCTTTGTGCTGGAAGACGGCATACGCAAGGCCGCGTGGCCGTTGGTATCGTCCCTCCCGCATCGGCTCTCGCCCGCCCTGGCTGCTGCGGTGTTACTAGCCCTTGCGACAGTGACACGCGAACGTCTTATGGCGTTATTGGGAAGGGAGAAGCACGATATTGAGCTGGTGCAGTGCGATGGTATCTTAAGGACAGGGCACTGGCTTGACAGGGCAACCCCCTTTGCGGCTACGATCCGGGCGATGTGCCGAAGCAAGGATCAGTCCTGGTTCAAGGGCGCGGTGGCGGCGTTGGCGGCCACGGGGTGGGTAGCGGCGCCGCCCGCCCGCTGCAAGGGGCAGTATGGCGCCCACGTGGTTATTGTCGCAGGCCTGATGATGCTGCTGAGCTTTGTCGCCGCTGCAGAGCAGGCGGTTGCCCATAACATTGTGCTCCATTTAACCGCCCCCGGCCGTCAGCCGAACAACACCGCAATCGGGCCGCTGAACACGCTGTCGCTGGCGGACTTGGCAAAGCACCTGGCGCTCGGCCGGTTTAGCTACTACGGCTGTACCGCCGGCCCGCCCTCGGCCGCACTGGGGTTGCTTTGTGCACTCGGCAAGCTTGAACTGTCGGTTACACAGGCGGCCATCGGGCCCGAGCACACCTACACCGGCAGCGATGCCACGGTTCGCCAGCGCCTCGCACTCGACACATCAGGCGGGTTTGCAGGACCGCCGGTCGATGCCGCGCTCGGTCGGTACCTACACGGCCTGCGCGCTTGCCAACATGACAAAGGCGGGGTTCCAGGATGCTTGCTCCGCGATGTCGACGGACGACCGGCTAAGCGCAAAGGTCGAGCGCCGGAAGGAAAAGAACCGGCGAAGCGCGCAGCTGTCGCAGGAGCGAAAACGGTCCAACGCCAGGACCACGGATGATTCGATAGTCGACCTGCGGCGCGCGTACAAGCAGCTGCAGGCAGACACGCGGCACCTGCAGGCCCTTGCCGCAGCGAGCGGTTGTCGGGCGACGAACGCGGAACAAACCGCGAGGCTGCAGGCCCTGGCACAGCAGGTTGCGTGTGCAGCAGCCTGCGGCGATCCGGTGCCCGCCGGGGTCATGGTGGTGTCCTTGCGCAAGCACGGCCGGTAGTAACGTAATTGCGGCTCGCTGTGCGGTGACATTACAAATGGCCATTACCGATTGTATTGTAAGATGTCAGCCGAGCTGATGCTCGCTCGTACTGCGGTCGACGGCCTCAGGCGTCCACAACAGCCCACATGTAGGTCACTTCGTCATCCTCATCTGCGTTGTCGACCCAAGGATGTAGGGCTGCCGCCTCCGTGGCAGGGTCGACATCATTGAACTTCAGTGTCGACCCGAGGCCCTGAAAGCGGAGCGCTCCGTGGATCAGGGCAGGCTCGGATCCAACGGTGAGCACGGCCGGCCGAAAGAGCTCCTTGATATCGTAAGTGGCGTTCAACTCCGCGCACATCACCGCCACTGCCGCCGTCTTGGCGGAGTAAACCAGATTATTATATCTGTACGTTTGAACGTAACGCTCCAACGCCTGTTTGTTAGTTTCTTCCTCCAACACCACAATTGATTTGGTGGTTGGCGCGTCAAAGACCGCCTCGCTTCCAAGAAAGATCGCGGCGATGTTTGATCTCAGGCCCTCTAACACCTGCAGCACAGTGGATTGTGCTGCTGGGCTCTGTACTTGCTGTGGTACACCAACAGTTACAACCTTGGGCACCAGACGCGGAGCTGCGCCCGGAACGTCTTGATCCTCTCCTGCGATGAGAGATTCGATCGATCTGATCTTGCCCAGCATGACGTTCCGCTGCAAGATGAACTGCTTAGTCGCACGTCCGGCCCGGGGCTGTCTTTGGACGATGATGCCGGTTGCCCAGTCGCCAGAAAATCCGTACACACTGTCGACAAAGAGAGCACAGAACGTGTGCACAAGGCAGTCCAGTACATTAGACGCGCAAGGTGTCGCAGCAGTTGAACTGTCGGGACGTGGTGCAACGCAGCGCGGCGAGAGCCCTTGGCCGGTGACGCCAAGGTATTTGTCGTTGAACAGGAAATGCAGCATGCGGTCGAGTTGAAGCCGCCCGGCGAGGTACCGCTCGCGGTCGGCCAGCACGGTAATGTCAGTTTGCGTGATGCGATTGCATGCCGCTTGGCCCAGATCGGCAGCCCATGCTGTGGTCGCATAGCCGGCTTGGTCGGAAAGCGCGAGGTCTGACGCAAGTTGCGGGTTTAATTGCAGTGCGGTGTGACGCGACCGGCGGCTGTCCTCGATGTGGTGGATACAGTCCATGGTTTGCCGGAACTGGATCTGGTGTGGTGAAAAAACCCCACCGGGCGGACCAGCCCTGTAGCATTCGAGAAGCGCAGCGCGGGCATAGTCCCGCAATGTGCACCAGGAACGCGGGCTCGACTTTGCCAGGCTCAAGGATGACCATGGGGCGGCCATGACGGTTTTACCACAAAAGTCTTCCGACCGCCGCACCCTGGGTGCCGTGCTAGCGAGGACCCTGCTAACCGGAATGGTCAGCTCTTTCCAGGGCCGCTGCAGCACGATGTGTGTACTCGCTGTTTGCGCAAGCGCGGCAACCATTTCATCGAACACTGTGGTGCTGTTGACCGCCAGCACCTGTAACCCCTTCTTGAACTTTGGGTACCGTATGGAATCCTTGGCAACAACAACAATATTCCCTTTGTGTAGGTCGACATCAATATTCCCGCCATGGTAATCGGCGAGTTCGACGACCTCCATCACCTGTGCATCTTTTGCGGACAGCGTCGGCGGTGGCGGCACATCCGGCACACTCACAGGGCGCAACCAATTCCGCCAACCATTCGACATTGACACCACGAGTGCAGTGCTGGCTTATAGTCTGCAGATGAAGGCCTCGCACCGGGTGGTCGCGATCGCAGCAATACAGCAAAATCGCCTGCAGATCCCGGCCGTGCAGGAAATCGGCAAAAATCAACCCACAACCCTGTTGATTACCAGCATGCCGCGCCTGCTCGCCGGTCTGCCGCAGGAAGTGCTGGACGGGATCCTGGCAATCGCGGTTGGTGCCGAGCTACGCATGGGGAACACCCCAATGCACACGCTGTGGCAAGGGCTGTGGGATGCGTTTGGTAGTTTGTGCCATGTCACACCGCCCAAACCGACACGGATCGAGCAGGCCTCGCTTGACATGTGGCAGGGTTTTTCCGAGCGGTGGCAATGCGCGGTGCAACGGGCGTTCTCGGTTGGGCCGCATCTGCCGCAACTGCCATCGGCCGACATTGTCGCCCGGGCAGGGGCGCAGCTTCCTGACGGCTGTAGAGCATTGGCAACCTGCGTGGCCGGCCGCAAGATTTGCCGGCTCGTGGCGGGACCGCAGGGATACAAGCTCTGCATTGGCAGCGTTCACAGGATAGAGCGGGTCGTCGGGCTGACAGTGTCGCCGACATTTGCAGCGGTGGGTGCCATTCGCAACGGCGAAGTTGCCATCAGCAACGACCTGAAGACCATGTTGGTGATGCACCCGTCGATCGCCACGTTGTGGCTATTCCGCGCGGGCGACAGCTGGACGGGCCGGCCGGTGCACCGGCCCGCTGGCGCTTTGCCCCCGCGGGGCGTTGCAATGCGCGTTGGCCGGCAGGTGGCGGTGATCGTGACAGAGTCTGAATGCACCGTCGTCCGGTTCACGGGAGACTGTCACTGCATCGACACGATCACGCCGCCGCGCGGGGACACTGCGTTCAGCATGCCGTGCATCGTGGCCGAGGACAACTCCGGTGGCTGCGCCATCGCGATCCTGTGCACCGATCGGAGCGTCTGTCTCACGTACCCGGCCCGGGACGTCGTCAAAGTGGGCCGGCTCTGCGGGTGCCGGTCCCCCGTCCAGCGCATCGGCCCCAAACGGATCCAGACCGACCATGGCGGCCCACTGTGGAGCCAAGTGGCGGTGGCAGCCGAGGCGTTGGGCGGCGGCTGCCATGTGGCGGTGAGGTCGAGAAGCGTTGCAGTGGTCAACAGCGAGCTGGTGTCACACACGGTGTTCAGAACGGTGTCACCGCTCACGCGGATCACGGCTGCCTGCCGGGTGGGCGCCGATCATCTAGCGCTGTCCCTGGTGGCTTGGATCGACGGCGGGCGCGTGTCGTCGCTGGTCATCATCCGGCTTTCCAACGGCACGACCCTGCTTCACTACCCGGTCGAATGGGATGTTCCGGACAGCATGGCCGAGATCGACGATGGGGTATTTGCCCCCGGAAGACCCGCGTGGCACAACCACAGCGCGTACCAGGTCGCACTCAACCGGCTCTGGGGCCCTGCGACCGATGCCGCCATCACGGCACGTGGCCAGCCCGGACTTCTCGGGTCGTACAGCCACTGGGCACGCCGGCACTGCCGGGTCCAGTTTCTCGGCGGTCTACCCCTGCCAATACGCACCCGGTTTCACGGGGGCGTCGCGCGGATGGCACATGCCATCAGCACCATGACGCAGGGCCAGAGGGTAAGCGTGTGGACGGCAATCGTGGGTGCGGCGGGGGTTCGAGAAAGGCCGCGGCTAGAAGGCCACCCGCCGCGCGAGCGTCTGTTGGTGATGGCCCTCCTGCTAGCCGTCTCCCGCTTCCACGGACCCGACTGGCAGCTCTCATAATGGGGGTCCCTCAGAATGTGGTCATCAGCAGTGAGGTAGTGGTGTCGTCGGGTTGATCCGCCGCGTGTGAGACGGCCAGTATCGCCAACGTCGTCAACACGACCAGCGTGTGAAGTGCATTAAACACGTAGAAGAACGCGGTGTACTCCACGGTCTCCGGAAAGCGCGGTACCGTACCTACGGCCTCAATTATCTTATCCCTGGTGGGGCCGAAGACTTTGCCGTACGCGTCTAAGAACGATGCCCAGGAGACCATCGTCGTCACCCACATGCTGAAATGCAACAACACGAGCGTAGCAACCACCGCCTTTGTCGTCGTAGCCGCAGTGAACCCATCCCAACGGCGAGCGCGTGCTGCGAGGACCCGCCGACTCCACTCGTACGAACCGATCACCATGAGCATCAACCCCAGCAGCGTACCCGTAGCAAGCAGAACAGGGTACGTCGCTCGTGCCAGATTGCAGTTGTCGTACAAGGGGTCAAGGTGAGCCTGAACGGCTTGAGTTTCGGCATCGGGTAGGTGCCGAGTGTACAACGCGTTCGAGCAAGAACGTTCGCCGCACGATGGTAGACGGCCGGCCGAATCCCCGGTGTCGAGGTTTGAATGGTCGCGACGCGCCAAACGTGATATGTGATTGCTTATATTCCCAGTCTGCGTGCGCACGGTTATCGTGTCATAGAAAAACGCCAGGCTAAGGTCATTGCCGTTCTGTATTGTTGACCCCGTCGCGGAGGCGTTTTCAATCGAATCTAAACGGCCTAGCTGATATGGCGAGATGGTGTTCTGATCACATGATACCATGGCATAACGGGTCAGGGCGAATGTTACGTCGTCAGGGTGCCTCGAAACCCACGGTTGAAGCGTAGGGTGTGCCGACTCTGCCGCCACTGGATCCATGCGGTGTGCGGAGGCAAATGGGCTCATGGCCAGGTCGCCTGCACCCAGGCCTTGCGTAACAGAGTAGTGGGAAAACGCGAGGGTAAGGTCCTGCTGCGCCGGCTCGATCGCGGCCCACAGCGACAGCGCGACTAAGCACGCGCCGAGGTCGGCCACCAGGCCCCACTTCAATGTCGCGGCACTCATTCCACAAAAGACCACGGCGCCGCTTATACCGGTCAGGGCCAAGAGACAGGGGGCGTATCACGCCACACGTGCACATCCGACATGCTAGGCCTGTGCAGATCGTCAACAAGCGCCGCCGCGGGATGGTTACCGAACCGGCGCGTAACCGCGATCATTGCGGACGCGCACGCGGTGCCGGTGAGTAGGAGCTCAAAGGCACCCTTTAAGGACCGCGTCGCCCCCGTTCGGCCGCGGTGTCCGGCGTGGTCGCCCACGCAGCTCCGCAGGACCGACACCACCTGCCCCGGCTTCCACGGCCGCCGGAGGCTTATTCTGGTGTAGTGGTCATCGAGCGACGGCACCCGCCTGCAGTTTGCCGGGGCGCGGGTGGCGGCCGGCAGGAACACCATGCGTAGGTACAGCGCCATGACGCCGCAGTGGTAGCCCGCGTAGGGTATGGAAGGGGTGGCCCGCCGGCGATTACCGTTGTGGCCCTTGACGACAATCCCGCGCGGGTGGAGCTGGATGTCTGTTACGTCTGGTGGCACGGTGTTGCTGGCGCGTGCAAGCACCTGCAGTACCGCCTTCTCCTTTACCGACAGCCCCTGCAAACTGACAGTCAGGTGCGTCCAGCACGACAGGTGGCGCTGGGGGGAGTTGTGCAATTTGGCGGCCAGGGCGATGCAAAAGGGCATGTGTATAATGTCGCGGGTGCTCCTGCGGATGTACGCAACATGCGGGTTGGTTTCCGCGGGGTTGCGGGCGAACCACACCGCCCGCAGTTGGGAGGACACCCTGGTGAAGGCCCCTGTGCCCGGGTATGCCGCGACTTGCATCCACACTTCAAGCGGCAGCGCCATCACGCGTATATGGGGGATATCCCGCCTTGATTGACCGCCGGCCATGCAGCTGGCCAGATCGCGACAAGCTGGTCCGCGTTGGTCCGGGACATTGGCCGATTGGCATGCGTTTCGTCGCCGCCGGATCGAGGCCCAGCGCACGGCGATGCTGTACGGCACCATGGTCCTCAAGGGCCTGCCGCAGACACTGATCACCACCACGGTGGCAGCCGGCATACTCGCGGCGCCCCTCGGAGTTACCGTCGTCGTTGCCGGGGTCGCCAGCGCGGTGCAGGATTTGAGGAAAGCCGGCCGCGACATCATCGGGTACCGTCGCACGCTCGCGCTCGGCCGAAGGCTGCTAATGGAGCTGCGCAACACCGACGGCCTTCTGTGCGCGTCGGGATGCGCGCAGCTGGACCCGCGGCGGCCGCTCAAGGGCGATGTGGATTACATGGGCCCGGAGCACGCAATCGACATCGCGGTAGGTGTGGCGGAGGAAGCGCTCGCAGGGGTGCTCAGCCTGGAGGGCGGACTGACGGGCCACCAGCGCGGCGGCCACGCCGCGTTCACCACCGACCTCCGATGCGATGTGACCACGGGGGAACCGATCCTGAGCGAGCAGCCGGTGGTCCTCGTGCACCGGCTGCACGGCTGGGCAATCTGGACCAACGTCGACTGGCCCACCATGAACGGCCGGCTGGAGGAGTACGTGGCCCATGACCCGCAACACACTCTGGCGCACCTTGGGGACGACGAGACCCACCTCGGCCGCTTTGCCACCACTGAAATTGTGCTTGGCACCCACATGTGGACGCCGACGGGCGCGCCGGCCGACACGGTCCAAGCCGAGTGCTGCACGGTGGAAGAGCTGCGGGCGCAGCTGATCTCGGCCAACGTCGGCCCAATACTGGTGCCGGGGTCACGTGTCTCGTGGCGGCCGCAGTCCGTGAAGCGGCCGATCTCCGGCACGCTGTTGGCAGTGGACCCCGCGACCTGGTCCCACCCCGCCGCCACCGGCACCGTGGTGCTAGCCACTGCCGAACACGCCTTCCGGTGTGTCATTCCCGGGTGCGACGGCGTGTTCCGGTACCCGCGCGAGCGCCGCGCCCACGAGCGGCAAGTCCATTCTCTAAGCGGCCCCGCCGGCGACACGAGCGCGCGCCTGCGGCTAACCGCCGAAGTCGCGGCGGCCCCAGCGCTCAACCTGGTGCGTATCGACGCCCTGTTGCCGGCGCAGGATTCCGTCGCCGAGTTTGGCAGGCTTGCCAGCGTGATGGCCAAGTCCGCCGCCTCGCGCATCGCCGTGAGCGCTGACATGGCCGGGGATGTGCTGGCATCGAAGCTCGTAGCGAATGAGACGCTGGCCAGGCTTGCAGCGACGGTCGAAAGTCACGTCATCGGCAGCGTTACGGCCGCGCACCCGTACGCGGTTTCCTCGACCCTGCCGTTCATGCTGCGCATGTCGCACCTCAAGGCGATGGGCATCACACGGCCGTTCACCCAACACGAGCTGCGCAGCGCGCAGGGGAGCTACCGCACGAAGAGCGAGACCGGTGCCATGTGGCCGAGCACCGCGCCCGATGACAAATACGATGAATCCATGCGGTCTGCTGCCCAAAGCTACGCCCAGGGGACCGACAACTTAGACCCCGAGCCGCACGCCGCGCTGACCGACCACTCCGTGCTGCTCTTGCGAACCACGGAGCTGGCGTTGAAGGCGTTCTATCCCGGCGTGCTCCCGGATGGCTTCTCTTTCCGGCAGGTTACTGTCACGGGCAACGAGTTCCTGCGGCCGCGCCGTCTGACCTACGGTGGCGACGGGTCGATCACCGGATGGGCCAACTTGCCGGCCGACGACCGTGTTGTGTGTGGGGCGCTCCTGATGGTGATAAGCGTCAAAGAAATTGCGAACGCAGCAAAGACCAGGCACCTGTATGAAGTGAGGCCGGTGCATTGCGATTCCATCACGGGCGAGCTGACCGGCCAGCTACAAAACACGCCAACATTTTGGCTGAGCCAGGATGAGTGGGAGGAGCAGCTGTCAAAGGCAAGCGAAAAGCACACCTTCTTTCGCGCCCCAGCCCCGATCGACGAGGTCACGCTGTGGCCTCGCGAAAGCAAGTATCACGACTTCGCAGGGACCCGATGGAACATCAGGTCGCCACCCACAGCCTGGAATGGGGTTGACTACTACAAGCTCCATCCCCTACCCAAGCCCACTGCAGCCAGGTTATCACCGCGACGACCTACCGCCACGGCGGCCGAGAGCACCGCGGCACCCCACACTCTTATCACGGCCGGCACGGAAAACATACTACCTGTCGCCGTGGCCGGCCTTGAGGACACGAACGTCCCAGATGTTTCCAACTTGACGTGGTACACGGACAGATGGGAAAACGGGAGTTGGGTTTTGGAAATAGCTGAAGAGGCCACGTACGTGCCCCGCCATGGCGTGGGGGAACCCAAGACACATGACTACTGGCGGGTCGACAACAACATCATAATTCCACACGCTCCCCTGGATGTTGCATTTGTTTTACCATCTACCTCAGAATTCGGCGATCATGTGCAGATGAGTTACGTGTCAGGTTTCCCGAAAGGCTCTACGGTGCCCGACGTGGACACACCATGGAATACGACCGGAACGACACTAAATGGAGTGCAATATGCCAAATTTAAATTTGAGGAACGGACGAAGAACGAGATTCAAGGACTAAGCCTAATCGAGGGTACGTGGCACCCCATCGATTACATATGGTTTAAAGGCAAATACGACAACATCTACGACGAGATGCAGCGCACCAGCCGGACACCAATACAGGGGTTCAATAACGCAAGCGCAATCGGCAATCCGTGGCATAAGCGGAGATTCTACGACTGGTTAATCACGAACCAAAAGCCACGCCCTTCAGTACCAATCTCGTTTAACGCCACCACGCCCCCGGTCCGGTGTTGGACGAAGGCGTCATACGACGCCTTTGCGGCCGCTGTCGCCGCCGACTGCCACCGGGTCTCCGCCAATGCCGTCTTAGCCGCCATGGACGACATGGACGACAATGCCGATGTCGAATCCGCCAGCGTCGACCTCATCCTGGTGGTGCACAACACCGCACCACACATGGAGGGGAGACTGAAAGCACTGGCAGATATTCCAGGCGTGCGTGTCCTCCGCGCGGTCCAACTCCGGGACATTGAAGTCACCGTGTGCAGACCGACGTCGTTGGCGCCTGGGTTGGGGGGGAACCCCGGAGTCGGACAGGTGACAATTGATGGGGTCGTTTCGGACGCACTGCTAACCGGGAACCCCGACAGCGAGCCGTACTGGGAAACACCAGCACGCTTCCCACCAGAGTGGAAAAGCATCGGGACCGCGTGCGCCCCGGCCACCATCGTTCTACCTGACAGGAAAGGCACGGTGACCACGCCACAAGCCTGTTTGGCGTATATTCCCGACCGCTGGCCTGAGGCGCGTGTGATCCTTATTGACGCCAGCCGCGCTGTACCCAATGTCCCTTTTTTCAGGGCCAAAAGCAGCCCCTGGTTCACGGAGAACGCAGAGGGGGCCGACAACAAGCACGGTCCCACGAAGCCACTCCCCGCTGTTGTTTGGCGCCCCCCCAACACTGCAGGAACATCGGGCAACGGCGGGGATGAGGCCGTGATGAGGGATTGGGGCGGGGTCACCGAGTTTGTTGCCTTCAGAACTGGCAATGATGACGACTCGAAGATCCGGGTAGGGCTGTTCTGGGGCTTGAATATCTCCGATTCCGCCCACCTTGACACATCTGCGGCTACGTGGGTGCCCCCCGACGCCCTCATCCGATCGCCGGCGGCACAAGTGTCTCTACCGTCGCCAGCTGCAGCGATGCCGGGCACAGGGGTCCCCTTAAACCAAGAGATCGTTGAAAGCGTCCTGCTCGAATGCTCGTGGATAGCCACGGTCGTGGACTGCTTCCGAGACGCGGTGTACCGTTACCTTTGCAGCGGTAATGCTGCCATTCCGACCGGTATAACCGTCC
>Ga0114994_10000736_pt1 | contig 22632 bp, 12 predicted proteins | sample ArcticOcean_MG_C_9_FD_87043 | JGI IMG/M metagenome (GOLD analysis project Ga0114994, IMG submission 87043) | Marine microbial communities from western Arctic Ocean - ArcticOcean_MG_CB2_152 | ecosystem: Environmental > Aquatic > Marine > Oceanic | place: Arctic Ocean: Canada Basin | collected...
AAGTTTCTGTTACCGTCTCTGTTTCAGTAATTCTATATTGTTCTGGTATTGGTGCACCTCCTTTTACTGATGAAGCCATAATCATAGCATCATTCTTAGATACAGATGGAGTACCATCACTATAATCCCACATCTTAGTTTCCTTATTGTACACAGGATCTTTAAGACCATCAGGCCATGCAACATTCATACGTCTTGCATATTGAGATCCAGTCTCTCCAGCTTTCTGGAATTTTCTTAAAGTTCTTTCACCACCAAATCTAGCCATTGCTTGTTCTTGCATCATCATCTCTTCCGTTGGTGCTTCTTGACCTTGAGGTTGTTGTTGTTGTGCTTGTTCTTGCTGAGCCATCATTTGTTGCATCATCATTATTTGTTGTTGTTGCTCTGGTGGTAAAGCTGCTATTGCTTCCATTTCAGCTTGTTCTCTACTGATCTGTTCCATTTCAGCTGTAAACTGTATTGGATCAATACCTTGTTGAACTAGATATGGATGTGCTGCTAATGGGACTCCTTCTTTAAATTCTTTTTTTGCCTCTTGACTAAATGCCACTTTTGACAAACTCATCATATTCTTTTTAAGCATTAACTCAGAAGTAACTGCTTGTATGTTATCAGCATAAGGATCTGTCAAATGATTATAGTAATCATTTAATTGATATTTTTTAGATAACTTAGCAGGAGACATTTTCTTTTTACTATTAATACCAAACTCAGCTAGTTCTTCACTATTAAACTTCATTTTGTCTGTATCAGAATATATAAATGATTGTTCAGGTAAAAACATAGGTACACCTCCTTTAGAGTGTCTAGGTCCTGTAATATCATATAATCCAAATGTACCATCATTAGTAAGATCTGTTAAAACAGTTTCTCCACCCTCAGCTTCAATATTAGCATTGTCTCTAGGTACACTAGATAAACTATACCTTACTGATCTATCATCAGTATCATTAAAGTTTGTGTTGTTATAATACTCTTGTGGAGTTGTAACCAATCCATAATCAGCTTGGTCACCGGTTGTCATACCACCATGTTGCATAACTTGTTCTTCAACAATTTTGCCATCTAGTAATTTAAACCCTTTAGGTAATCTATTTATTTTAATTTTTGCCATGACTATAGTATTTCAATATCAGCTCCCGCTGCAATTAGTTTTGCTAAGATAGTAGAATTTACGTTGATGGTTTCTCCACCTCCTTTGTACCCCATTTTAGATACTACTTGTGGGGCAACTTTTCTTAATGCAGTAATACCCGGATTAGGGTCACCACCATATAACATGTTATCTAAAATATTCTGTTGTGCTTGAGGTGGTAATGCTTTAAATCCTGCATTATTAATTCCTCCTCCATCTTTAGCTATTCCCATATTTGTTCTTACTGTTCTTTGTCCTTCACTACCAAATGTCCCAGTATTAATATCCCAAGCTCCTCTTTTCATAAAAGGATCCTCATTGGTACCATACACTTCATCTGCTGTTAGATTAGCTCTATTATTTGCTACTGCTTCATTTACTCCACGTTGTCTAAAGAAATCATTTGCTACACCTGCTACTTGAACCGCTGCTGTAGAAACATCTTTAAAGACACCAACTTCTTTGCTATCTAAAAATCTATCTATACCACCCTGTAGTTTATTTGTTCTTTTAACTTGGGGTCCCTTAAACAATTCATCTTCTTCTTCAACTGCAACTGCTGGATCTACTAGATCTGCTGGATCTGCAAAAGGTGTAGTATTAAGTTTAGCTTGAGGAGTGAACATAGCATTTGTTTCTTGCTGTTGAGGTGTAGGCCCTAGACCAGGGTTCTCTTTTAACAATTGAGCATCTGCTACATTTTGTGTATCTTCCATATAATTAGTTTGACCAGAACCTAAATTAGCAAAATAATTTTTTTGTCCTGCTTGCTGTTCTTCATCAAAATATGGTGTGAAATCAAAATCAAACATACCCGTACCTACTTGAGCTTTTGGTAAATCACCACCTTCTTCAAACTTGTTCTCTAAATATTCTAGTCCACTATTAACTTTGTCTTTAACAAACATACCTGCATCATCAATACCTTTTCTAACAACTGGAGCAACTTGATTGTATTTACCTTCAATAAATTCTCCTGCTTCATTCAATCCACCTTCTATTCTATCTTGTAAGTTTGGTTTATCAGATTCAATTGTTGTTTCCGTTTCTACACCATTAAGATAGTCTTGATATTGTTGTGGAGCATTAGCACCAGTTCTATTAAAAGAATCTTGCATTGACCATTCTTTAAAACTTAAGTCTTTTTCTGCTGATACTATGCTGGGTTTTTTAAACATACCCTGCTCATTAGGTTGTATCATAGAAGTGAGCTCTGTTTTTTGTTCTTCTAAAGGTATAATTGGTGTAGTATTTACTCCATATTTATTTTTACCCATCATGGTATTGTATTCATAAGGGTTCTCAGCATCTGGAGAATAATAACCTGTTGCACCTTTTTCATCTATACCTAATGTAGTTCCTTCTGGAGAATCACTACTTCCAAAGTCTAATATTTCTTGCCTAGTTGCATCATCTACACTTTTAAAATAATTTAAGTTTTCTCCCTTTAAAGAATTCTGATTAATACCAGGTAAATTTGGATTAATTTTTCTACTAGATTTAGTTATATCATATTCTTTAGTTTCTTCATTGTAGTTAGCCATAGAGTTTTCCAAGAAATCTTCAGTATATTGATCTGCTGTTCTAAGGTTGTTTTTTCCAAAAGTTTTTGAAGCATTGAATAATCCTAAATTATCATCTGCATAAGCAGTTGGATCATTAGGATCATTAGTAACCTCATAATTATAATAGTTTCCTTTTGTTGCTTCTTCTACAGCATCTTTCTTTTGCCAATCCATAAAAGTTCCTGACTTCAAACCATTTTCATCAAGATCACTGCTAAATAAAGTTTGTCCAACATCCGCAAGAGTTGATAAAGCTTTAGACACACTAAATTCTTCTCCATTATCTAATACAGTTGGTAAATTATATCTTGGAGCAGTGTTGGTTAATACATCACCTCTTTTAACAACACCTGTTGTTTCATAAAACTCTTGAGCTTTTGACTTGGGTGTTGTACCTCCTGTTTGAAAAGCTATACCAGTACCTGTTTTTTTTCTCATAGGCATTTGAACAGGTCCTGGTCCTACTCCTCCTTCTGGAATAGGAATATAATCCTGGTCTTTATAAATACCTTCTTCTCTATCTTCAATGCCATTTTGATTTACATCTCTAAACTCCATTGTTACAAATGGATTGAGCATCATACCTGGAATAGGATTTTGTATAACTTGTGGTTCTTCCAAGATTATTTCAGCACCTTCCTGTGCTTTAGGTGCATCATGATTATAACCAGCTTCTTTAAGTCTAAGATGAGTGGCCATGTCTTTAGCTCTAATCTTTCTATCACCCTTATACATAAAGTGTGGTTCATAAGCTTTTTGTTCTCCACCTTCTTCTTTCTTCCATCCTGCAGCATTCTTAGCAAAGTTAGCCATCTGTACTACATTAGTAGCATACTTCTCTTTATTAGACATTACTTTATTATATGCTTCAGAAACAGACATTCCACGGGCTTTAGCCCACTTAGTAAATTTACCTTCATTCTCCGGTTTAATTTCTATACCAGATTTAGCAGTTAAGTTTTGTGACATTGCGTCTTGTTCAGCTGCTAATGTTTCAGCTTGTTGAGCTTCAGCCAATGCAGCTTCTTCTTCTAAAGATTGGTTCCTTGCAATTTCTTGGGGGTCTTTAGTTTGTTCTTCAGCAGAAGCTTCAGCAGGAGGTTGAGATTTTTGTTGTACATTTTCAAATAAAGTAACAACATCTTCTTCTGCATAACCACCAGTAATAAAAGCTTGAGCTATAATATTCTGATCTACATCTTGCTCAATCAAAGCCATTACTATAGAAACAGGATCTTGACCTTCTTGTAAAGCACTGTTTACCATCTCTGATATTTGAGCAATAGCTGGATCTTGTTGTTGTGCAGGAGGTTGTATAACAGGTTGTTCCTCAGCTTGTTGATGAGTTTCACCTGGCATAACAGTACCGTCTGGCATTTGATGTGTAGGTTGTTCTACGTTACCTCCACCTTGTTTTAAACTTAATTTGTTTACTTTCACAACAATGATTTTATATTATTAATATACAAATAAATCAAGAGATTTACTAATTTTTAAGGTTTAACGTTAGCCTATAACCTTGGTTAACACGTAATTTGATGGAGTCATATTAGAAGCTTTTGCATCTCTATAATGTATTCTATTTAATTTATCATAAATCTTTGCACCCCTGACTTCCATTTTGCTTCCATCATAAATGCCATTTACATAATTTTTATACATGATATGGTTCTCAATTTCTCCACCTTTTCTCATTACATCTTTTTGTTCAAAATCTAGATATGTTGAGTTTTCTTTTACTCTTTTTGCATAATTACTTCTATTATTCCATTTACCAGGTAGGTGTGCCCATATATCTTTTTTCTGTTCAGCATTAAGTTGTTCATTATACCTTACACCTAATATAGATGCTGTTGCTATTGCTGATTTACTTGGATCCATAAAATCTTTATTAGATGTAATATCAAATGCTTTCAATACTTTTTTCTCTTTATCATTTAACTGACTCCAACGTATTTGTGTATATCCTACACTATTGTTATTTGATTGAGCACCTGCTCCCGCATCAGTAAATGGTAAATCAAAACCTTCATATTTTTTTGTAACATCTGGTGATGAACCATCTGTACCATATTTTTTGTTTGCACCCCTTGCAGCATTACCTACCCAACTATGCGTATCACCAAATTCAGACTCAGTACCGTATACTCCAAAAGCAATTTTAGCAATTTGATTATATACATCACCAGGAATTTGTGCTTCCTGCATTATCTTCTTTTTGTTATCTTCAAGAGCTTTTATAAATGGTATGGTTGTACCTTCTAATTCTTCAGTATCATTAAAATCAAAAGTGGTGAATCTTTCTTCTTCAAACTTTTCTCTATTAAAATTTGCACGGATTGGTTTATATACTAAAGTGTTTGTAGTATAGTTACCCCCTTGACCTTTTTGTTTTCTACCTGTTGAATCTGTATACTCTAGATATTCTTTTCTATTATCAGAACTCATTTTCATTATTGCTTTACCATCTTGTAAAATAAAGTTGTTTCCTTTATCCTCTGGTAAAATAAAAACAGGAGTTCCTTGTGGTAGATCTAAATCATACAAAGCATCTAAGTCACTACATTGTCCGTTTATACATCCATTGGATGCTTGATTATTCTCAGTATTACCATCATTAAAAAATTGCTTTCTATAATTTGTTGTACCATGTATTGCAGTAGATACTTCAATACCATTATCATTTAATAAAGTCCAACTTGGAGCATTTTGATATCCGGGTTTTGATGTAGGAGAAGAAGAATTTATTGAGTATATACCCGCACCAGTAGATTTATTACCGGCTGTCCAATCTGTCACCCATTGATTTTTCCAATTTCTATCTTTATCAGTAATCTTACCATCCTTATTAAAATCATACATTTTAGTTACCGTCTGTGCATCACCAGGATTATCTCCTGTAAGAACTTCAAAACTTAATGCTTCATCTTCTCCATTCATAACTCTTAGTTGACCTGTCTTTTTAACTATAATTACATAACTTTGATTAGGGTTATTCAGCATTTGTGATTGCATGATAATATTTGTATCAGTCAGATCATTTGTTTTTTTATTTCTGTCTTTTACTTTATCTACTTTATGCCAAGCAGGCTCCGGTTTATCTACCAGCTTTCTAATATTATCAGGAATGGCTATTTCTTGATCAGGATATATCTGGTTTATGTTTTTAATACCATTATATTCTGCTAAATTTTTAGCAGTAGTATTATATGTTTTTGCTATTTTACCAAGTGTATCACCTGATCTTACTTTATAAGCAGAAGTTATACTAGCCTGTTGTGTTTGTGACTCAGGTATTATTAATTCTTGATTAATGCTAATTTGATTAGCATCAGCTATGTTATTTAAATCAACAATTTTTTGAACAGATGTATTATACTTTTTAGCAATCCTACTTAAATTATCTCCAGAAGCTACAGTATAGTTTGTGCTACCACCTTGCTGATACAGATCAATGTATTGTTTGTATTTTTCATCATTTAATAAATTATTAAAGTTTTCATTAAACTTAGGTCTGCCTGTTGTGTTTTTATTCAGTAATATTAAATCAATATACTCTTTGCTTTCTTTAGGTAAAGCAGACATCCAATCAAGAGAATTATATATATCAACTCCTTCTTTTTTTTGTGCAGTTAATATATTTTTAAGTCTAGTTGGTCCTCCATTATATGCAGCTAAAGTTTTTGCTAACCTAACTTGATCAGACTGGTTAGGCTTGTTGATAAAATCTTTATTATAGATATCATCCATATAAAGTTTTTGTGCCATTACAGCTTGTTTAGGATCGTGTATATCAAAGTCTGCAGGTAGTGTTCCTCTTTCAATTAAATATTCTATTGTATCAGGCATAAACTGTGTTAGTCCTTGTGCTCCAACATTTGATTTTGCACCAGGTTTAAAACTTGATTCAGCAAATGTTTGTCTTAATAATATATCATTTGATATTGTACTAGCTGGCTGTGTTGAACCACCTCTTTGTGCTTTTGGTATACCTCCATACTTTAATTGGCTTTTTAAAACTTGTTTGCTCATGTCCCAACCAGATTCTATTTCATCTAGTTTATTAGCTATAGCTTTAAAACTATTGCTATCATAAAAGTTTTCATAACCAGCATCCTTAATAAACCAGTTGTCTGTTGCACCTGTAGATGCGTGTCCACCATACGGTTGCCATAATCCTTCAGTAGTTCCTGTTTTTCCTACTCCTTTTTTTCCAGCTAATCCACTTGATTTGTAAAATAATTGTGATTGACCATTTGGCAATGCTACTTCTGCAATCTGTCTACCAAATTTATTTCCGTGATTAATTACATTAGGTGCAATTACATCATTAGCATTAAAACCAATTTCATCTAAATGTTTTCCTTGTGATTTCATAGATGTTAAAGCATCCTGAATACCTTGCGGTGAGTTACCATAGTTTGTGACTCCTCTTGACCAACTAGGTTTAACATCATCTGCAACTTTAACTGTATTTTCTACAACTTCTTTTGCAATGTTTTTAGTACCTTTTAATGCTTTCACTCCTTTTAGTCCAAACTTAGTAGCTGTAGCTCCCCATCCAAGAAAAGGAATCATTGCTGCTGTTGATAAAGCAGCATTAGTGTTATCTCCTTCAGCTGCATACCATAATGCATTAACTCCATCTGCTATTTCACCAAATCCAGGAACAAGTCCTGCAGCATCTAAAATTCCATGACCCCATTTATTTAATGAACTTTTTTCTTTATCTGCTTTTATTACTACTTCATCTAACTGAATTGGTGCAGTTTCTGAACCATCTTGAGCTTTGGGTAATGCACTACCACCACACTTGTGACATGTAGATACATCAGCTCCACCATCTGCAGCTTTCCATTCCCAACCACAGCTATTGCATTCCATGGTTTTATCTAATAAACCACCACCACGTTTATATTCTGGTGTTTTTCTTTTTCCTTCTTCATCTTTAAAGTATATGTCTTCAGAGAGACCATTCTTTCTACCATTTTCAGTACTTACATATCCATCAGGTAAAATATTATTAAATGAAAGCTTTTTCAGTAATTGATCTTTCTTATCAGAATCCATATCTGTTGATCCAACAATTGAACCAACTAAATTATTAAATGAGTCTTCACCCATCTCCTGTATTTTTGTTAAGAATGATCTTTCATCTTCACCAAAAAAAGATGTTAGCTCATGACCTAAGCCTAATACATTTGCACCAATCAAACCAGCTGCTTTGTCTACACCAACAAAATCTAAAAGTCCACCAACATAAGGTATGTCTTTTACCTTTTGTCCTATTGCTTCTGCTGTATACCTAGCACTTCCAGCATGTCTTAAGTTATCAATGCTGTTTTCTTCACCTGGCATAGTTGCAAAAGTTTCACCTTTACCATTTGGATAATCTAAATGATACCCAATTAAATCTTCTATTTGATATAAAAATCCATTTGGGTCTTCCATGGGACTTGGTATTTCACCAGCATATTGAGCCATAGGTATTTCTAAAACACTATCTCCTGGAAATTGATAGTTACCACCACCGGCCTCCATTATTTGTTCATTACCCAAGTTGTCTCTACCATATACAGGAAAGTCTACATCCTCCATAGTAATATTACCTGACTCAATAATGTTGTACGGATTATTTACATCAGGACTATTTCTTTTATATCCTTCTATAGAAACAAATTCAGATATATCTGTTATATACTGATTTGGTCCTCCAACTAGCCCTACTGATTTTCTATCCTTTTTATTCATTATCTAAGTGATGTAAGTAATTTAGTATTATTTAACCTTAACAACATTTGTCTGTCTCCTGAAACTTGTCTTCGTAATATAACATTAACAAAATAGTTTCTGAATTTTTTATGTTGCAATGGAGATTTAAAATAATTTAAATTGATGTTATTTAGATTTCTTTTGTATCCATTAAGTTCAGTATTCCAAATTGACTGTTGAGTAACAACACCACCTGGACCAGGAAACTCTCCTCTATCATTAGTGATATCCCAAAATTGATTAAATCTATATTTTTGTTCTACTTTAGAACACAATATATTAATATTATTTGTATTCACTATTGGATAAGTTAACTCTAAAATAGGATTGTTAAATGGTGTAGGAACTAATTGTAATAATCCAGATGTTTGTTCATTATTATAAATGACAGCTTGATCAAAATTAAATAGTAAGTCTTCCCACTTATCATTTCCACATGCATATCCTAATACTCCTTTGTATACATATGCCTCTAACTGGTATTCAATACTTCTTAAGGTATTAACAGTTTGACCACTGTTAGCAACTAACTCTACTTCCCAAGGATAATCTACCCCATAGTAATTTGCATAGCTATCACATCTTTCATTATGTCTCCAAATAGATCCAACTGAATAATTAGGTGTTACACTATTATAAAAAAAGTAATTACATTGTGCATCTGAAACAAAAGAAGGATCTCCTTTTGGTCCAGCTAAATAAATTAATGGTGCACTATCAGGACAAGTCCCTAATGCTGTAGTAACAGTTCCTGGTATTGAAGCTGGAGGACACTCACACGTTACCTTTCTACATTCAACTTTACCTGTATCATCACAAGTACCTGTTGTTTCTGTAAATTGCAAAGTAGTTGAGTTCTGAAAAACTTTTGTATAACCAGCAGGACAAGTACATGAAAATGGTATGCTACATACAGAACCTGCTACTTGATTAGCAACAGCTTGCAACTCTGCATTGTTTTGTGCATTCATTGTAAATTGATTTGGACCTGCAGTATCACTAGTTGTATTATATCTACTATTTGAAGCATTATCTAAAACGGTAGGGTTACCTGGAACATTAGAATCACCACCACAAAATACAGCAAATACTTCTTGCTTTAATGGATCACCTAAATTAGTATTTGCCCATGAACCAGTATTGGTAGCTTGACCAGAACCAGATGTAACATTTGGAGATTGAAAACTAGCAACATTACTTTCTGGATCACCATTAGTACCATCTGTTACAACAATTAAAATTTGTTTAAAACTTGTGTTTGATACTCTATCACCTAAATCTGAATTAGCTTTATCATTAAGTTGTGCAAAACCACCTTGACCAGAAAATGGATTAGCTGTACCCATTGCTGCTGCTAAGTTTGTACCATTGGTTCCTGTTCCCCAATTAGATATATACCAATTTACAGCTTGGATACCTGTTACAGTATTTGACATTGATGTATTACCTGGTTGCATCCATTTCATTGCGCTACCTTCCCATCCAGTAAATCCAATTTGCATATCTCCTGTGGCCATTGGCCCTGTTATTGCAGGGTTGTTTAAGAAAACATCTAACCAACGCATTTGAGCTGTTCCTTGACATGTATTACCCATTGCTCCGGTAACAGGATTATAAGCAGGGACATTACCATTACAATTCATTACAGTACTACCTGACCAGTCCATTGCTATAACTATATCAAGAACACAGTTTGTTGCACCTCCTGTAATTGTAGCTACTATATCATCTACTGATATTGTAGAAGCAACTGTTTCATTTACACTTTGTTCACACAATCCATTTGCTGAATTAAAATTATATCCAGGAGGACATTGTGGAACATCAGTTGTTATTGTTTTAGTTGTAAAGAAATGATTTATACTTGGTAAAGAAAACTCCGGGTGCCAATCATGAAAAGATATCCATGCTTTAGCTTTAGGATCATAACTAATAGTCCAAGAAGCATCATTAAAATAAATTGGATCACCCAATGTTATAGGTACACTACCAAATAACTGAAAACCTCTTTTTTCAGAATATGTTACTTGACCTATCCATTTATCTTTAACACTATAGTCTCTTTTCATAAAGTAAACTATATCATCATTTGGATCATATACAGATTGACATCCTACTCCTACTACTGGATTGTCTGATAAGACTGAAAATTCTAATTCAGGAAACTGTTTAATTAGTTGAGATGGTAGGTATTGTTCAAACCACCATTTCATTCCTTTATTAGATATAGGATCTAAGCCTTTACCAGCATATTGAAATATTTTACCTTGCGCTTGAGAAATATAAAATAATCCCATAGGAGTATTTATAACACCTCTTATACTTTCACAAGATCCATATTCATTTGACAAATCAGAATTTGTAACATTCTGAAAAGGTTGACTGAATAATCCTCCATCACCTATTGTTAATTTAGTACCCATCCCTGTTTTAAGAGTATCTAAACCTTGAAACATTTGAGGAGATAAATATGGAAAGAATATTATAGCACCACTTTTATTTATTGGCTTAATAACATTTACTTTGTTTTTAAAATCTTTATAATTAAAATTTAAAAAGACTCTCCAAAAATCTTTTTTAGATTCTTCTTGAGCTTGTAAAGAATATATAAGTCTTTTTGGACGTGCAACATAACAATTCTCTGCAACATATGGATCATAAAATCTACCTTGCATTTCTCCCCAAGAACCAAGTTGGCTTGGAAATCTTGCAGGGCTTAAAGACTCATCATATTTATAAAAGTTATCTATCTTTTGTATTGCTGCATGAAACAAATCTACTAAATCATTGTATTCATATATGTCATATATTCTTTTTGCTTTAGTATCTTCCCAATCTCTTTGTGCTAAATTAATTTCTGATTCAACAAAGAAATCTAAAATACCATTTGAGTGAGAATACATATATGCATACCTCATTGCAAAAATTGGATTAGGGTCACTAGGATTAGTATCAAATAAATTTGTCAATCCTGCAATACTACAAGTTCCTGTACCTCTATCTAAATAAAATAAATCATTTGGTAATACAGGGTCAATAGAGTTATCACTAACACCAGCTGCAGTCAATATGTTTAATGTAGCAATTTTTTGAGCTAACTTAGTTATATCATATTTTTGTGAATTTAACCAGTATCTTGGGTAAGGAATGTTTACATGATTTGAATAATCATATGTAAATAAATCTGGCTGACCCATTAAAAATTGAGCAAATATAGGCATCATCACTTTTTCAGTGTATCTATTTATAAATACATCCCCACTAAAAATTGGTGATGATGTATACATAAATCCTTCTGGTAGCTCTTCATCAAGTAACTCTACACAACCTCTCATTGGAACTTGTTTTATACCATCAAGTTGTCCATATTGATTATCAAAGTTAAATTTAAGTGCACCGTAATGAGCTGATATAGGTCTTTTTTGTTGTTTATCTGTATCTAATAAATAATTATTGGAATATGTAGTTGCAGTACCATTTGCATTTACATGGCCTCCAATTACAAAACGTGATGTATCTTGTACAGATGGTATATCCAATGGTCTTTCTAATCCTACAACTACAGTACTTGGTCTAAATAAATTATTAATTTTGTAATTACCATTGTCAAAAGATTGAAATGATTGACCTAAATAATTGGAATCAGAATTTTTTATTCTCCATAAATCAGATGTTCTTTTTTCAAACTTATTAAAAATACCAGAAGAAATATACTTCATTACAAAATCTGACTGACGTACTAAGTTATATATTAACTCAATAATCTCATTACCTCCTATTGAAATATTTGTACCCGTTGTAGCCATACTTGCAAATGCTCTTAAAAGAGCGGGCATGTTAGATAAAGGTGTTGTTTTATTATTAATTATTTCCCATTTACCTCCATCTGCACCAGGTGCTAAACCTATAGCTATAGATGCATAGTTTGTTATACCTTGAAAAGTTTCAGTTACACCACCACCAACCCACAAATCAGCAAGTGCCATAGTAGAATCTGTTAATTCATATATTCCATAGGAAAGTCCATTTGCTACCGTAGAAGCTGTTGCTCCAACAAAATTAGCAGCTGCTGATGCCCCTAAACCAGTTGTACCACCAGTACCAACACCCAAATAAAAATCACCTGCACTATATGATCCACTAGAACTTACAAACTTAGATCCTCTAGTACCACTTACTTGACCCATTGCATAACCTACACCAATGAATGCAGAAATAATAGCAGCACCATTTCTTATTAATTTGAATTGCGGATGATCTTCTGACTCTTTAAAATACCCACTAGAATTTCCAGATAAATCACCATAGATTCTAGTTTCATAAGCATTTAAAAAAGGCTTTGTAAACATTAAATCTGGTGATGAAAAAGTAAATACTTTTTGTGAGTATCCTGTGTTCTCACCATCAACAACACCATCAGCTCCTAAAGGATGATATGTACCTATAGACTGACTAAAGTTATGACAATCTTCTGTTCTATTAAATTCTGGGTTCTGTCCATCATCAAATTTTCCATCATGAAAATACATATCTGGTCTTAGATCATTATATGGATAGTTAGGATATAAACCTTGAACATTATTACCTATTAAGTTTTCTGCATTAGGTACAGTATACTTACGCATATTTCTAAATAAACCTTTTCCTAAAATTGATTTAGCACCTCCTCTTGATCCTCTTAGTAACTCATATCCTACTACATTTGGTAAATAAGTTCCATCATTATACTTAGGTCTTCCTATATTCCCAAACTCTACCCCTAATAAATTTATATTGTCTCCATCATCTGTAGTCAAGTTTAATAAGTTTGAACCATTTACAGATCCTTCAGCTGGCATCTTATGATGCCTAATTGGTTTTCCACATAGATCTCCCCATATGTCTGGTCTATTAACAGGATATCTTTCAGTAGATTCCCAATATCCCATTTCACCTTTAGCAATTATTGTACTTCCGTCTGGTTGTACCTCACTTACTACTGAAGTAACAGATCCTGTATTATAAACTTTAAATACTGGATCTCCATCTCCTGTAGTATCTAAAACATTATCTCCAAAAATATTTACATTTTCATCTGCACCTGCAGGAGCATAATATTTAGGAGCTCTTCCTGGGATATGATAAGAAGAAGATCTTTCTCCTGTATTATATATCCATCTTATAAAAAAAGCATACTGCTCATCACGTAAATAACTTAATTTGTTTCCACCTAAATGATAGTATTTTGATTGTACCTGATTTATTACAAAACTAGTTGTGATATTATTTGCTATAGGTTGATAATTAAAATCAAATTGCTCAGTTGGTCCTTGTCTTATGAGCCAATCATTGACAACATACATTGCCTCTGACTTTTCATATGCAGGACTTCTTTGTGGTATTGCTTTTAAATCTATAGCTATTAATGAATCATCTATATAATCTAAATTGATTTCATTTCTTTCAGTACTGTAAAGACCAATACGTTTAGCATATGATTGACCTTGATTTCTAATCAATAAAGCCAATTCAAAAAATTCATAATCTTTGTCAAGGTTACTTACATGTATATCTAATGATCCATCAGTTCCTTTATGACTCCATATTGTCTGTATATTAGATATACCTATAAAATCAGTAACACGTTGCTCATTTTCTGTATAAGCAATATATGCTTGGTATGCACCATTCTGTAACATTCCACCATCAGTAGCTTTTTCAAGAACTATACATGGAGTATCTACTAAAGGAGCTAATCTTATTTTTTCACAATTTAAAGTTCTTGGTAATATATCACCATAGACAATACAAGGATCTCCTCCTGGAGAAACTATTTCTTGTTTGTAAGGTACATTATCAATGTTTAATGAACGTGATGGATTATTACCATCATCCCAATAAACTTCCCATGTACAATCAAAATTTTCTTTTGCAGCTCCAGTTATTAAATATTTTTTATCAAATGCTAAACAAGGATCATTAATGATAACAGTATACTTACACTCACTATCATCAAATCTACCTATTTCAGAAGAAACATTATCTGTAGAAAATATTATCCATTCATCACCATATCTATGTATTGCACCTATAATTGTATAAGGGATTACTCCACATTGTAAATTTGAAGGTTCATTACCTATGACCCCCATATCTCCAGCATTAGAATTGTTTGCTGCATTACGTGCATTCCACCAACTCTGAGCAGGCTCCATAGATTGTGTAATATCTTTATTCATCCCTTTAATAAAGGAATTAGTAATTACAGATGTTGTCCCCTTACTAGGTTGTTTATTTTGCTTTGCCATATTTATAAGCTTCTTGGATTAGCCGGAGCATGACTTAAGAACATGTTATAGTAATTATGATATTGAGCTCTTCTATTAACTTCCCATAGTTTTCTCATTTCTGCAAAGTCAGGAGTATTAACAAAACTTAAAGCATTATTTCTTGCAGCCCTTAATCTTGTTTCAACTAAACCTAACTGTTGTGAAACATTTTCTCCTTGCCAAACCATGTTTTCTAGTATCCTTTGCTTTAAAGCATATTCATAATATTCATTACAATATGGTTGATCTAAAACTAAAAGGTCTCCATTTGGTGCTTCCATTGCACCTTGATAACTTAAATATACTTTACCAGTTCTAAAAGTTGTAATTAAAAAACCATCTTTTATTTCTGCAATGTCTTTTGCTTGTGCACCTAATGTAGGGCAAAAACAAGTTTTGCTGTTTACATCTTGTATACGCAATTGCATAAATGTACTAAATGTTCTGAATTGATCTGGACCAATCCTTTGAACTATTTGGTGACTGTTTGCACCATCACATGTTTCTATAACACACACATCTTTACATGTATCATCTTTGCTACACGGAGACATTTCTCCGGGAGCAGGAACATATGGTACATCATTAAAAGTTTCAACATGAGTACCTGATGGCATTGTAGCATTTATTTTATATTCACCACACAAAAATGCGTAATTAAGAAATGCAAAATCCATGGGTAGTTGACCCTTACTGTGTTCAATATCTATTACTACTTCCTTAGTTCTATGAATTTTTAAACCTAAATCATAATTTACTCTTGTAGCTACCTTAATAAGTTGTTGTGGTTCTATCATACCCTCAAGAGCATATGTAGAAAAGTCAATAGAAACATCTTCCATTAACTGAGTAAACGTTCTGTATTTTTGTGATACGCCCATTATCTATGTATGTTTTGTTTGTTATCAGAATCTTCTGAAGGAATTTGCAATGTGCCCATCATTGTTTGAATGACTTGTCCTTCTATTTCTGCAAATAAAGCTTCTGGTATATATATTGGTTGTTCATATCTAGGTGTACAATCATCTGAGGTATCACAATTCCATTTTGTAATATCAGAATTAAATACTCCTTCAAGTTTTAATGCTTCCCATTCTATGTTAGGTGAATAAATATATCCATCTAACCACCAAAAGTATCTTGTTGTATTGTACTTGAATGACGTTGTTTTTGTCATAGAGGTGTAAGTACCCGGTTGAGTTGCTTGAAGCTCTTGTGAGCCATCTATGGAGCTTACAGTGCGTATGAGTGGTCCCCAGTAACCTTCAATCATAGAAGGTAGTCTTACTTTTGTACGTTTAATTGTACAACCACTGGTTATTCCTGAGCAATGTGCTTCTACTTTATCTACATCTATTAATTCTACAAATGGTAAAGCTTTCCAAACAGAATTAAACTTCATTAGCTTATTAGCATAATCTTGTCTACGCATTAAAACTTGAGCAAACTTTTCTATTAAACTGTATATGTATCTGTCTGTAACAAAAGCATCCTGGACTTCTGCTTTAACTTGTCCTCTTATTCTTGATATTGCTACTGCTATTGTTGACATGTCTTTTATGTTTCAAATTCATTATAATTCTTCAGAGCTTCTTTTGTTTGTTCAACGTTTTGATCATACAAATGAGCTACTCTATATTTATTTTTCATAACTACATACTTAGTCCAATTTTCAGGGTATGTTTTAGCAACACTTCGTTTAAATTCTCTACATGCAACAAATCTCCATAAATCCCTATTTTTAAATCTATACTTAGTTGACCAGTTTGTATAAAAGATTTTAGCTAAATTACCATCAGTCTCCCAATTTTTGTTTTGTAAAATCTTATCATATTGATGTGATAAAGCATAGTTAGGATTAATTGTTTTAGAGGAAGGACATGTTCCAATAAATAAATAGCCTAATGAATCTGGTAGCTCTACACCATCTCTATGATTAATTACTGCTTCCCATAGTTTTGTATTATATAGTTTAATTATTTTTTTTAATTTATTATTGTCTATGTTAGAATATAACGGTTTCTTGTCTTTAAATTCCTTTATAGTTTCCTCATTTAATATTCCCAATCTTCTTTCTCTATATCTTGAAGCTTTCAGATCAGGTTTTTTAAAATTGTTCTTCATATAGTTATATTTATAATTTACAAAAAAAACCCCACTTAATGAAATTTAATTGGGGTCTTTATACAGCTTGGTAGGTTAATTCACAAATATTCCCTATTAATGCATCTTGTAACTCTAGTTTTCCTGATCTCCTATTACCTACAAATTTATTACTATAATGATAATAATCTGTCTTTCCTAAACTAGGTAATGTCTTTTCTATAAACCCTGCTGTTTCATTAGATGTCATATACTCTACTTTTCTATCAGTATGTACATGACCTTTAAATAATGTTCTGTTTGTAGTGTTACCCCATGCTTTTGGATATTCTGATGCATATATTAAAGGATTATTTTTACTACGCTTATCTCCATGTTCAAATGCATTAAAGTTATTATGCCAAACATGTACTTTCCTTTCTTCATATTTTACATCCCAAGTTATGTCATCAGAAGTAATTGATTTAGAAAGTGCATGTGCTAAATGAAAAGATGATAATCTATCATGATTACCAGGAACATAGACTACTACTAGTTTATTACAAAAACCTTTAACGTAATTGATTGCCCAATGCATTGCATCAAAAGCTTGTGCATATGCATCTGTAGCATCCATACAGTTGTCTACTGGAGTTCCTCCTGTAGTTGTACCATGAAAAGTATCCATGTTGATTATATCTCCTCCTACAACAAAATACATTGTTTCTATATAATGTGTTGGTGCAGCTCTAGACATTAAGTTTATTATTGTGTCTTCAAAGTCTTTATCAATTGTCTCATTACCTTGTTTACCAAAATGAATATCTTGCAAAGACATTATACCACAAACTTCTTGTCCTTTTTTAATTTTAGATAAATCTACTTTAGGAACTTTAAAAGTTTTAGGAGACCAGTCTTTAAGTAATTCTTCTAAATTGTCTGATGCTGATTCTTTTTTTCTAGATACTAATGCAGAGACTCTCCAATGATCTCCCATTTGCTTATTCCAATATTGTGATAACTTCCAGATAGAAGTGTCAATATTGAGAAGCTGTATAATTTCTTCTGGTGATTTAGGCTCATGATCAAATGTTCCTGAGATTTTACCTTCTCCTTTTTCTAAATCAATTGCTTCTGCAATTTCAGCATTGTCAAATGCTTTAGAAAAAAACCTGCTTTTTTGCCTAACTGTTTTCCTTTCCAATTTAAGTTCTTGTTTAATTTCTAAATATTTTGATTCAGAGATACCTAACTTAGATGCACAATAGGTAGTGTTTTTTTTCCACTTCAGTGATGATGCTACTTGCTTTTTAATGTTGGCCATAGTTAAAAATTTAGAGTTTACCAAAGATATGTAAAATATTTTACTATTTTCATACCAAATACTTTAAAACAAAAAGAGACTGAGTTTCCCCAGTCTCTTCCAACTCGTGTAGTAGAAAACCAACAAACTACCACTCTGTTGTTTTGTTTATACTGCTAGAGTAGAAAATAGAATTTCTATTGGTTTACATGCAGCACTGTTGCCGTTATCTACAACTTTTACTTTATATGCTGTACTAGCAATTAAATTAGACAAAGTAAAGTTATTTATAGTTGTTGCAATTGTAGCTGAGTTTTGTATTACCCATCCACCTGGTGCAATTTGCGTATCTAAGTATATGTTAAATCCTGTTGTAGAACTCCATACACCATCCCATATTACATTTGCAGTACTACTAGTGATTACACCAGCATATACATTATATGGATCATGTTGAACATCACTTGATGTACAAGCTCCTAATCCATTTGATAATATCATAGAAAACTTTTGTATAATAGAATCTAATCTTTCACCTTTAGTTATAACTATTCTACTACCAGGATCACCTATTTGAAAAGATGTTCCACAATAACTCACACATGAAGCACATTGTACATCATCACATCTTTCACTACCTACACTACAATCCGTATAGGTACATGCATTAGTAAGTGCTGTGTCAGCACAGCCACACTTTGAACTACATTTTGTACAATTACATGCCATTTTTTAATTTTTTATTTTTTGTTTATGCGCAACCTGCTGTTATATCTGCACTAATTTGTGATGGATCAGCAGAAACGTTCCATAACCCTCCAGTTTGTGTTGCTAATTCTCTCCATGGGTAAATTGATACTCCACCAATAGTACCTGGAATTGATACTCCCGGTCCACATACAAAGTATTTGATTCCATCATTACTTGCATCAACAATCATTTGTTGAATACCTGCCCATGTTACTGAATTGAAAGCATCTTGTGTACCTCCTGGACGTTCATCTGTTACAATAATTACATACTTAGCTACATTAGCTCTAAAAGTACCAGTAAGTGCTGATGCACCTGTTATAAGTTGCGCAGCAAAATCACATGGTTCTGGTCCACCAATCCCTGATCCCATGTTTATACAACTACCTGGACTAGAACCTCCATTTAATTTGTTTAGCTCAGCTGTAAATGATGTTCCGTTATTAGTTTGGAACATTTCCCAAGCAGTAATAATTTGATACTTTCCTGTTGGTCCAAGGTTTGCTACTTTTTGTGCTGCTGGTAAATTTGTATAATCTGGACAACCTCCATAAGCTGGGATAGAACCAGTGCGTTCATCTGCAGTTGTTAATGATATTCTATAGTCATTAGCACCTGATGAAGTTTGTATTGTGTTTACTAATGTTGCTACACCTGCTTTAACAGTATTAATGATTCCACTCATACTTGATGTATAGTCAAGTACAAATGCTACATCCATACCAGCATCACAAGGTGGAGAAGCTGACTCAGTAGCAAATGGTACTGCTGGACAAACCTCTGACACTCCGTCAAGTGTAACGGTTAATACAAGATTATAATTAGTTCCTGCTGATAATCCAGTAAAGGTATAAGCCAGTAATCCTCCTGGATTATTCCATGTATATGTTTCTTCAACAGCGCCAGTTGCTACATTAACTGCATCTACTTTAAATGTTGCTGTAACACCAAGTGTATTAGTATAATTAATTGTCATACCAGATGCTGTTATTGCTGAGATAGATCCTATAGGGCATGGTAATGCTCCTGCAATACTACTAGTTTGTGTTTCAGTACATGTATCTATTCCATCTGATGTACAAAATGCAACAGTTGCTGTAAGACCTGCTACAGTATTTAATGTGCTAGTAGCTATTAATACACCAGATGCATTATTTTGCAGTGTACTTACACTTACTATAGTTGTTACTGATACACCACTTACATCTGTTAAAGTAATAAGTGTGCTACCTGAACAATCATTAAATGTTGCTGGTATTGAACTATTCATAAAATTAAACGTCACCCCATTAATTGTACCATTAGGGTTTAAATTATTTGAAGTTGTGTATGCATATATAATACTATCACATCCACCTGGACAACAATTAAGTTGTATAGCTGCAATAGCTGTATACATGTCATCTATTACTACCCATGCATTTTGCACAGTTTGTGCAAGATTGACAGGTGAACTATTCCATCCACCTATACTTCCATAATTACTACCTGGAGTAGTTAATGTAGATGTAGATGATCCTATAAAACTTTGTGAAATTGTTCCTAAGATTGCTGCAGGTAATCCTACTGCAGTTTCTAATGCACAAAATCTTGTTTCTAAAGCTAAAACTAAAACTGAAACATTAGTTAATACTGAAGGTAATACACAAGTTGGTATAACCTGTACCTCAGCTACAGCACCTCCACAAGGAAGTACACAAGCCTCTAGTATATTTATTCTTGAATCTAAAGAGTTTAGTGTTGAGTTAATTACATTTATACTAGATAAGTTAGTACAAACTTGAACAGCTATTAGTGAAGCAAATAAGTCTAAACGTAATTCTGTTACTGGATTTCCATTTACATCATCATACTGCAAACATGCAGGTAATGTCATTATTGGTAAGGTAAAAGTAGTTTTACTACCACCTCCACTAGCATTAGTACATATTTCATTAACCATTGCCTGTAATACAGGTACTAATTCTGTTGGGTCTTTACCTGCTACATTTAAACATGCTAGATTTAAACCTGTTAAACTTGGATTAGCTGTAACTCCATCAGTAATAAGTTTACATACCTCTGTTGCTAACTTAAATACTACTTCTGATATTGAGTCACCATTGCATAAATCAATACATGCAATATCAGGGCCTTGCCAAATTACGCAATTAGAAGATATATTATCACACCCGTTTGTTGAAATGCTGGAGCTAGTTGGAATCATATGTGTTTTTTTAACTATAATGAAGTGATGTCATTTACACTCTATATAGATATAATATACAAAATTTTTTAAAACCAAACAAGTAATGCTTGACTTTAAAAAATTTTATAAAAACTGATACCGTGTATATTTATACTTTAGCAAGTACTTCTTTAGCTTTTTCTACTTCAGTAATACTTCCATCCTCTAAGCTGATGTTAACTGATCCGTATTTTTCTTCTAAAGCAGCAGTTAAAACAGTCCAATCATTTTGTAACTGTGTATGCTTTACTATTAATTGATTCTTAACTAATTCAGCGTTACCTATATTAGCTAACAATTGATTAATTTGCCCTTGAGCTTCTTTTACTTCTACTAATTCTTTAGCAGAAATTTTTTTAGTCTGTGGTTTTTTAGCCATTGTAATTGATTTTTAAATGTTTGTATACTTGTCAAAGATAATAATAAAAATTAAATTACCAAGGAAGATCTACTACTATATTTTTTTCTGGTATAATCTCATTATCAATAATTTCTTTCATACCAAGAATATAATCTTTTCTTAAAGACTCTTTCAAATTCCATATCATATCTGATTTGGAAATAGACATGTAATCTGTTGTCTGTAATATAGGTTTACTTTTTGAATTAACCACATGTGTTCCTGTCACAGAAGATTTATTTGGAGGATGAAATTCTTTTAAAGATTTAGGAATTAATAATGTGCCTGTATATGAAAAAACAATTTCTTTTATTGTCCTATCTTTATTAGTAACTAAAGAAATTATATCAAATGTATATCTTGAAGACAAAAACTCCTTAATAGTGTTTTTCTCAATAACAACTTTTGCTTTCTTGTTAAGTTTTTTAACAGGTTTCTTTTTGATAACTTTTTTCTTTTTCATAATGTTTATTTATTAAAACATGCAAAATCCTTGATCAGTCCACTGTCCTGATTTTCCATCCCAGACCCCCCAAGTACTACCGTCTGAATATGCACCACTTGCTGCCCATATACCTTCTTTACAATCCCCATCTGCATATAACGGAACAGCATACCACCTCCTTTCATCAGTAGTATATCTTTCTACTGGAACTGCAAAACAAGCATCTGAACCGGACTTATATCTATTAGTAAAACGCAACACTATCTCTCCACATTCTACTGGTGGTGCATAGTCTTGATCATATCCATACCACTCACTCATTGAATGAGGTGTAGATGTATTAGGTTTAAATGGGCTATTAACATTTAATGCTGGAAAACTATTTAGTCCACCACCATTAATTAAATCAGTCATCAAAATAGGATAAAAAAGAGTTACTGTACTATTATAGTTACCTAATTTTCTTTCTCTTGCTAAACCTAGCATTGTTAATGTGCCTGATGATGGAACTGCCATTTTATTTTAATTGTTTTTTAAGATCTTCTACTTCCTTAGTAAGTTCTTTAACCGCTTCAATTAATACACCCACAATGTTACCATAGGCAACAGACTTATATTCTTCTCCTTCTAATACAACTTCTG
>Ga0114994_10000739_pt1 | contig 22600 bp, 15 predicted proteins | sample ArcticOcean_MG_C_9_FD_87043 | JGI IMG/M metagenome (GOLD analysis project Ga0114994, IMG submission 87043) | Marine microbial communities from western Arctic Ocean - ArcticOcean_MG_CB2_152 | ecosystem: Environmental > Aquatic > Marine > Oceanic | place: Arctic Ocean: Canada Basin | collected...
CGCCCGGCGCCTCCACCGGGGAGGCGTCCGTCAGCACAATGCTTTCAAGGGCCTGGCACGCGCCCACGGCGATCGCGTCGTCGTCTTCGCCGCGCCGCGCCGCGGCGACGCAGGCGGCCTCGAGCGCGTCTTTGCCACACGGCCCGGCGAGCACGGTGGCCGCGCCGTCGCCGTCGTCGCAGCACGCCAGCCACCGCCGCCCCACTCGCTTTGCTGCGTCTGAAAGCCCCAAAAGCTCGGAGGTGGTGAGCGGTTCCGACGGTGCGTCGTCGCGCCGGCGCCGCAGCAGTGATGCGATGAAATTCATTTCACAGTTTTGTTGCTGCGTTCGTACTTAACGGCTCGTTTTCACTCGCTCAAGCTGCAGTATGCCGCATCAGTGGCATAGTGCATTAGATTACGCGATGGCTGACCTGCAAGCGATGTGTGCCCGGCTGTAACCGCCAAAACGGAGATTTTTGCCGGTCCGTGTTCGGGTTTTGCGCTGCACGGGTTTTACATTGCATTCCCAGCAAGGAGCGCGTCAAAAACACGCAAAACGGACGCAGCACGCGCGTCTCTAGCTCTCTAGCAAGTGTCGACGACTGCCGCTCAGGCTGTGCAGTTTGCAGAGCGTCTAGCGCCCCCGCACACCAAGTGCACCTAATAAGTGCACTTTGCAGCAAGCAGCGCGTAGCGCCACTCATAGCAAGTGCAGCGTAGTGCACTTGAGAGATGATGCGCAGCGCCCTCGCGCGCGTTGCGCACCGGCCGCCACGCCCGGCTGTGCGCCACACGAGCCCGCCCGGCTACGCCGGCGCCATGACCAAGGTCGTGTGCACGCTCGGGCCCGCGACGGAGACGCAGGAGCGCGTCCAGGAGCTGTGCGACGCGGGCATGGCCTGCGCGCGCTTGAACTTTAGCCACGTCACGGACTACTCGGAGCCGGCCGCCAAGATGGCGTTGGTCCGAGCGGCGCGCGGCGAGCACGCCAAACTGGAGGGCACCATCGAGGCGGCGGGGTCCCTACATTCCAACCTCCGGGCGGTTCTGTTGGACACGAAGGGCCCGGAGGTGCGGACCGGCGCGCTGCCGGGCAACGCCGACGGTTTTGTTATCGAGGACGGCATGGAGGTCTGCTGCACCTTTGAGGACGTGTCTGGGGATCCGGCGGTCAAGGAGGGCGACGTCAAGTGCCGGCTTCACGTAGACTACGAGTCGCTGCCGACGACGGTCCAGGTGGACTCCAAGATCCTACTAGACGACGGGTTGATTTCGCTGAGAGTCACGCACGTCGGCACCAATTTTGTAACCGCGGTTGCCGAGAACGCGGGGCCCATCAAGGCCCGGAAAGGCGTCAATTTGCCGGGGTCCATCCTGGACCTCCCCGCGCTCACGGCCAAGGACAAGGAGGACATCACGTGGGCGGTGTTGGAAGGCGCGGACTTCGTGGCGTTGTCGTTTGTGAGAACAGCGCGCAACGTGCGCTCCTGCCGGGCCTTCATGGAACGGTGCGGCACCGAGGCGCGCATCCCCCAGATCATCTCCAAGATCGAGAACCAGGAGGGCGTGGACAACTTCGACGAGATTTTGGAGGCCTCGGACGGCATCATGGTCGCTAGAGGTGATTTAGGTGTGGAAATCGCCTTCGAGAAGGTGTTCGCGGCGCAGCGCTACATGGTCGACGCGTGCAATCGCGTGGGCAAGCCGGTCATCGTGGCCACACAGATGCTCGACTCCATGATGCGCCAGCCGCGACCTACCAGAGCGGAGGTCACGGACGTGGCGGCCGCCGTCATGGACGGCGCGGACGCCGTCATGCTGAGCGGCGAGACGGCCGCGGGCAAGTACCCCCTGGAGTCCATCAAGGCCATGAAGTCCATTTTAAGGGAGGCGGACGACATCATCGACGAGACGACGTCCTACGCGCGCTCCGCGAAGAAGAGCGCCAACGTCGTGCCCCTCGCCGACGTCGAGCTCGACGCCGTCGCGCGCGCGGCGTGTAGAGCCGCCGAAGCCTTAGACGCGAAGCTCATCACGTGCGTGACGCGCTCGGGCCAGCTGGCCAAGGCCGTGGCCCGCCACCGGCCCAGTGTGCCGATCGTGGCGTTTTGCTACGACGCGGCCGTCGGGCGGTCGCTGGCGCTGCATCGGGCGGTGACGCCGATCCTTCTTGACGCGGGCGCCGCGAAGTGCGACAAACTTGGCACGTCCATGGGCCTCCTGCGGGCCGAGTCCGTTCGAACGTGCCGCGAGCTCGGCTACGTGGCCGATGGCGACCGCGTCGTGTCGGTCGACCGGGCCCTCGGCAAGGCCCACGACGCCTTCGCCGTGGCGCAGACGCTGAAGATCTACACGGTCTCCGCCGAGGGCGGCGAGATCTAGGCGCGCGCCGGCGTCCCTTCTATTCTTGCTGAGGGGAAATGACGACATCAATCCTTTCGAACACATCGCTGCGTTCTTTTCGAGTCGCGGGGGAGTGATGTTTCCTGCGGCGCTGAGATTATACGATTCTGCAATTCCGACCCCCTCATTTTGCGTCGAGCTTCTTGTTTTTCGAGGCGTGCGGCCGTGACTCGTCTTTCGCGCAGGTTTCCGGCAGCTTTCGTTCGCTCGCATCGCTATTGTTAAGTAGTGCACATACTTATAGTCTATTCTGCTTCGCGCCAGTAACTCAGCACGTTCCAGACGGCGCCGTTCAGGAGGCGCTTGATGCGCTTGATGCGGTCGTCGGCCGTTTTGGCGCGCCCGCGCACGAGCAAGGAGCGGAGGCGCAGGAACTGGCGGTGGGGAACTAGGAGATATCGCTTGTAGGAACCGTGCGCGCGGACGCCGGCCACGAGGTTTTGGCATTCGATGTACTTCTCGTCGGTGGCGAAGCCCTGCGCCACTGAATTTGGATAGGCTAGAAATTTTCGCATAAGTCCCTCGGCCGAGTCCTCGCCTCTGCATCGGTCGAGCGAAGCACCGGCTCGCAGCAACGCTTCGATAGTCTCAATTTCGGAACCTCTTGAGATATGCGACTCGTCGTCGCCGGAGTCGTTGGAGTCGTCATAAATATAAATAGGCATCATTAGCACGTGACCAAGAGGTGTCGATGACTCGTGAGTCGAGAATCCACGCACATTTGTAGTCCGCACGTTCACCAGGGCGCCCGACTGCAAAAGGAGCTGAACGATCGCTGGGGAGCATGGTGGATTGCATGCATACTGCAGCGCCGCCCAACCACCGATCTCGCATAAATTCACGTCGGCGCCGCGAGTTAGCAGCGCTTTGGTTAGGTCGCACGATTCAGAACATGTTGAAAAATGGAGGAGCCTCAGATTAGTATCATCGACGACCTCGTTGACCCTCCCCGGCCCAGCTTCGTCGAGCCATGCTTCTACTATCGCATTCTCGCCGTTCTCCGCGGCTTCGGTGATGTGAGTTGGTATGACCATCCTCGATCCAATGACGATTAGCGCTCGCTTTGTAAATTCACAGTGCTAGAGGGCCAGCCCTGGGAGGCCTGATCTCGGCTTTTAACACACGACAGTGCCAAACTAACTTTGACAATGACCCAGGGTACACTTGCCCGCCAGGCGCTCACGTGCGTTATTTTCAGACCAAACGCTCAGGTTGTCTCGCGCTGATGTCACTGACGCGCCTCAAGCCCCGCTTCTCACTGTGACAAGGCAAAACGAGCATCATTTCTTTACGGCCCGGGTTTTCTCGTACGGGTTTTCCAGCTTTGTCCGACGTACCAAAAGCAGGCTGCATTGCATCTCGTGCACATCACTCATAGCATCGATCACTGTTCATTGCGGTTGCACGCATAGCCACTACCTGTAGCGCATCGTTCGACCAGGAGGCTGCACTGCATGCTCTCACAAAATACCAGCATAAAATCGCACTCCGCCCGCATAAATGGTGTGCGGCGCAAGAGGCGTGTTTAAAATCGCCGTCGCTACCGGGTTGGTTGCTGTCGCGTTGGCGCTGCAAGCCTCGCTGCGCCCTCGCGTGCACACACGCGCCGCTGTCCGCCGCGCGCGCACACGTGTCGTCTGCCGCGCCTCGACGGCCAATGAAGTGCTCCCGATGCGGCCGTCGCCGGATTTGGAGCCGATTGAAATAGTGAATGCGTGCTTCGGCGGTTTGCAAAAGCCAAACGAGCCCATGCTTGACTCGGGTTACGAGCGGCTGTTCAATTTCTGCACGTACACGTGCCGCAAAGCAATCACAGGGCGCATGGGAGCGGACTCGCTCGCGAACTTCACAAAACATACCGAACTCTTGCCGGCCGTACAGCCTTTCACACGCGCGGCTAGCATACGGATAGTGGAGGAGCCGACGATCATCGCCGGCACGCCGACGCGCGGGACCATGGCCTCGGTCGGCGTCGACGTATTCATCGCCCCGGCGTTTCGCCACGCGTCGGGCTTCGAGAAGGAGTCGGACGCCCCGGAGGCGTTGCGCTTCGCGGTCCGACTGCAACAGGAACGGCGCCCACCAAAGAACTGGCTCATCACGGAGATACTCGACACCCGATATGCGTTCGCGGGGGACACGGGCAACGACCTGCAGTAGTAAATTAAATGTGTGTTATAAATCATGGGGGTCGTCGCGTGCCGGTGGCCAGAGGATGATCAGCGCCAGCGCCGAGGAGCCTTCTTTTCCTCGACCATGAGGTCTGAGATGCCCGAGTAGAGCTTGGCGATGATGTCGCGCTCTTTGATGAAGAGGCGTGACGAGGGCGAGATGTCGACGGTGCCGTCGGCGCCGATGGGCGTGTGCTCGCCCCCCGTGCCGCGCACGCTCAACCCGAGCGGCTTACAGACGGCCTTGGCTTTGGTCTCGGTGCCGTCCGCGGTCAAGTTCGGGATTTTCACGTGCACCGACGCGCGCATACCCGTTCCGAGATTCGACGGACAGGACGTCACGTAGCCGTACTTCGAGGACGTCGCGAAATCAATGCCATCAATTGATTCTATTGTGTCCAACATCTTCTTGAGCCGATCGAAGACCTCGTTCAGTTTCGTGCCTTGCTTCATGCACATGATGCGTAGCTGGTCCTCCTCCCCGAACCACACGATGCACTGCTTGTCGTCGCTCTGCCAGCAGCCGCGGCCGTAGGGCCAGTCGTCGGCGATGCCCGCCGAGGCGAGGTAGGTGTCTGCGGCCATGTCCTTGAACATGACGTGCTTCTTGACCAATTCCGCGTACTTCTCCGGCGTGATCAGGTTCGGGTTCGCCTCGCCGCCATGGTCCGGCGAGAGGGAGTAGACGGTGCCGCCGTACGCCGGGTCCTGCTTCAATTTATCAAATGCTTTGAGCATCGCCTTCTCGAACTCGATGCGGTCCTCCTTGGTCATGGCACCCGGCAGCGGGAACGAGCTCAGGTTGCGGCCGACGCGGACTCTCATCGACAGCTCAGAAAGTCCGAGCTTTGTCACGTCTAGTACCCCTTTGTCTCCAACACCGGACGCGTCCCAGTCCGTGACGTGTTTCGCGTCCGCCGACGCCTTGTGGTACTCCTGGCAGACGGCGTCGAAGAACGGAGCAAACTCGTCGTAGTCCGAGGGCGCCATGGCGTAGCACCCAAGTCCCGAATCGGGGTTCTCCCAGCCGGTCTTCAGGCATCTCAGGAGGCGCGTCTGCTGCGCCGGGTCCAGCGAGGCAAAGTACTCGAAGTCGAACTTTTGAATGGCCTGCGTGCGAACCAGTGAGAATGAGCACGCCGCCATCGCTGCGACAAGGCACCTCCACCGCTTGTTTCCACGCGGATACGAGCGATGTTGTCCGGCTGCGTCGCTTTTACTCTCGCGATCTTGGCCAGCTCGTCCGCGTGAGAGACCGCCAGGAGCTTCCTCGACGCGTCGTCGGCTTGCAACGCGGGCGCCGCATCATGGGTGCTCTCGTTGGTCCGCGGAACGACGCAGGCGAACGCGGCCAGCCCGACGCCGCTGGCAATCAGAAAACCACTGCCATCCCCAGCAGTAGCGGTGGTGGACAGCTGCCTGCCAGCGCGGCGGGCTGCCGAGGCGAAGCGGGAGAACATGATGTGCAGGGAGGCAGCAGCAAAGGTCAAACTCGACGTGTGAGTGCACGTGCTCTCGACGGCGAAGAGGGCAGCCTGGCTTTGCGAGAGCATGGGTGTCCAAAAACGATGCCCGGTGAAGGGGGGAAGTTTTATACCTCGCAGGAGAGTATAGATAGCCCCGGCAATGATACCTAGGCGAAAATCATTTTTTTGGCCGCAGTCCTAAAAGCACTCCGTAGACAAGTCATTCTATGGGTGATTTTGACCGTCCCGCACAATTCGCGCGACCGAGCACTGGACGCGCGCGCAGCACACTGAGGCCGATTGCCAACGCTGCAACGCGCGTGTATTGAGCGCTGCGGCACGTATTGCTGCCACGCGCAATCTGTGCGAGCGCGGAGCGCATACGTGCCGAAAACGCTCCCGCTGACCATACCACCGCCGTGCAGCCGCTAAGCGTACGCACATGATTTCGTAGCTGACTCTGCGTGCCAAGTACCATTAAGACACGCGCTGGCATACACGCACGGTTGCGCGCGCACGCCGGCGAGTTTACGCTCCGACAGACGACGCGCCGCCGCGGGCACAGCGCGCGCATACACCAGCAGGAGCAATGGCCAAGTTCCAGCTCCCCGCGTCAACAAAAGGCGGCAGCAAGGGCTTCGCGCCGCCGCGCCGGACGGCGGCCAAGGCCGTGGCGGCCCGGCCCAAGGCGCGGCCCCTGGCACCCAACCGGTTCCAGTCCCAGCCGCCGCCGCCGCCGGCCAGCGACCCCCTGGGCGCCTGGGCCTGCCTCTACGCGAAGAAGGGCCCCAAGAAAAAAATCACGTGGCTCGACGGCGAGGTGATAAGGGAGCCGTACCCGGGCAACATGCACCGCATCAAGCTCATCGACGCCGACACGCGGTTCCTCGTCACGGGGACCACCAAATCAGCGTCGCTCGCGCCCTTCGAGGTGGACTGCGACGACGAGACGTGCTTCTCAGGCTACCGCCTGCAGATCACGGAGCGGCTCCGGGGCGGCGGGCCAGTCAGCGCGCCCGTCGCGGCGCCGGCGCCCGCCCGCCAGGCGCCGCGCGCGCCGGCGCCCGTCCAGCAGGCGTCGCGCGCGCCGGCGGCGCCGCTGCGCCCGAAGCCGCCGGCGCCGCGCCAGCCCCCGGCGCCGGCGGCGCCGAGCGCCTCCGACATCGGCGCCTGGAGCTGCCTCTACGCCAAGAATGGCCCCAAGAAGCGCATCACCTGGGTCGACGGCGAAGTGACAAGGGAGACCTACCCCGGCAACATGCACAAGCTCAAGCTCTTCGACGCCGCGACCCGCGTCCTGGTCACGGGCACGACGACGCCGGCGGCGCACCCGCTCTTTGAGATCGACGAGGAGGACGAGACTAGCTTCAGCGGCTACCGGCTGCAGATCACGGAGCGGCTCCGGGGCGGCCTCGCGCCCTGCCCGGCGCCCGCGCCGCCGGTGCGGCAAGCCCAGGCTCCGACGCCCGCGCACCGCGGTCCGCCGCAGGGCTGGGGCGCGACGCCCCCGCCCGTGGCTTCAAATGCGCCCGCGCCCGCGCCGAAACGGAACGGCCCGCCCGCGAACTGGACCTCGGCGGCGCCGGCGCCCCAAAAGGCGAAGGCGCCCCAGCGGCATAAAAGCATGCACGCGACGGACGAGCCCGTCGTGGACTTTGTGGTGCTGGATGCGCCGCGCGTCGCGCTGCGGGGCCCCGTCGCGCGCAAGCTCCGGCCGCACCAGCGGGAGGCCGTCGCGTTTTTGTACGGGTGCCTGACCGGCCGCCAGCCGGGCGGCCACCAGGGCGCTATATTGGGTGATGAGATGGGTTTGGGCAAAACATTAACAACGCTCGCGCTACTGCGGACGCTCGTGAAGGCGGCGGGCTCCTGCCAGAACGAGGACCACTCCTCAGAAAGAGTGCGCAAGGCCTGCGTGGTCTGCCCCGCATCGCTGGTCGCGCAGTGGCCCAACGAGGACGCCAAGTTCTTCGGCCGCGTGAGCTCAAACGTGACATGGGTCGCGTGCGTCGAGAAGGCCGGCGGCTCCGCGGACGGCACGGTCGAGACGGCCAAGTCGGCGTTAGAAAGGTGGCGCGCGCTCGACGGGCGCCGGTCCTGCGCAGTGTTGTCGATTAGCTACGAGGCGTTCGCAAGGCACGCCGAGGCGTTGATCGATGCGGATCCGCAACTAGATATGTTGATCATGGACGAGGGCCATCGACTCAGAGGCGGCTCGAAGGCCAAGACGGCGTCGATCCTAAGGGACTGCCGCGCCACCAAAAGGTTACTGTTGACGGGCACGCCGGCGATGAACAACCTCGACGAGTTCCACGCGTTGGTGGACGTGGTCTGTCCGGGCGCCTTGGGGGACGTGGCCAGTTTCGGCCGAGATGTAGCAAGGCCCATTTCGGCGGGCGCGCTGCGCGGGAGCTCGCGGCCCGTGCAGCGGAAAGCCAAGGACGCCATCCGTGCCCTACGGAGCAGCGTGGCCGGCTTCTATCTAAGAAGGGCGGCCTCGGACATCGTGCGGGCGTCGTTACCGCCAAAGACGGTCCACATCGTGTGTTGCGCGATGGTCGCGGCGCAGAAGGAGGCGTATGTGGAGGCGGCCGATTTAAAGGTCGGCGGCGCGCTGGCGACGATCCAGCAGTTGCGCGCGCTGGCGACGCGGGGGCCAGCGCGGGAACCTTTGAGTGAGCCGGCGTCGGGCAAGTTGCAGGTCGCGTTCGCGTTACTCCAACACTTGAGGGACACCGGAAACGAACGCGTCGTCATCGCGTCCGGGTCCACCGCGACCCTGGACGTCGTCCAGGCCTGCTGCGATAAACGACGGTGGGACTGGTTGAGGGTGGACGGGGGCACGCCGCCGGCCGAGCGGCCGCGGCTCGTCGAACGGTTCAAGGCCAAGACGAGCACGGCCTTCGTGTTCTTATTGAGCACGCGCGCGGGCGGCTGCGGCCTGAATTTAGTTGGCGGCTCCCGTTTACTTTTACTGGACCCGGACTGGAATCCCGCGCACGACGAGCAGGCCATGGCGCGCGTCTGGCGCGACGGCCAGACGCGGCCCGTGCACGTCTATAGACTATTGAGCGCCGGGACCATCGACGAGAAGACCTTGGCGCGCCAGCTCCACAAGCACGACGCGAACGACGGCGCTGTGCTCGACGACGACCGGTGCGCGGCGCGCTTCTCCGCCAGGGACCTCCGGAAGCTCTTCGCCTACGAGGCGACGGCGTCCGAGCTCCACGCGTCCCAGGCGCGCGGGCGTCGCGCCTGGCCCGCCTACGTGCCCACGGCCCTCGCGGACGGGGCGCTCCGGGCCGCCGCGTCGCACGGCGTGACGTACGTCAAGAGCGACCTGCACTCGGCGGCCGGTCAGGAAGCAACCGAAGCCTCGTCGTCCGACGACGAGCTCGACTCGGCGGACGAACAGGACTTCTGCCAGCCGCCGCCCCGGAACTCGGGCTCGACCGAGACGCGCACGTACCACTCCGGCAAGCCGAGCCCGGAGTCCGACGAGGAGGAGTTCCGGTTCGAGGCGGCGCCGGCGAAGAAGCGGCGCGTCATCCACGACGACGACGAGTAGGCGCGCCTGGGCACAAGGCCCTGCGTTCTACTCCCCACTACTAAGCTTTCGATTCGCGAGTTTTGCTCCCCTCCTGAGGTTCACAGGACCCTCGCAGTGCGCACGAGTCCGTGATATCTAGCACTTTAAGTAAGTTTTACGTACGAACGGTGGACGTCGCAACACAAGCATACTCAACGAACATCACACGGTACCTCCCTGCTTCAGGGCGACATCCACCCCTCTACGCTTCCAGCCAAACTCCGAGTTTGCGTCGCGGTCCCAGCTTTGGGGTACTTCCTCGAGGTCGGGCAGGCCGGCCGGGTACTCATGCTTGGATATGAGGTCGCGCTTAATATCATCCAACACCGAGCGCGGCAGCGTCGGCTTGCGCGCCAAGACCCAGACGTAGGCGCGACTGGGGTAGCCGACCACGAACCAGGCGGCGTCGTTGTCCAGCGGCGTCTTTGACTTGTCGATGACAAGGTAGGGCATCTTGACGGGCCAGAACGGAGACACCTTCCAGCCGGCGGGCGTGTCGTCGTGCCACGAGCTCCCCGTCTGCGGCAGTTTCTTCAGCGGACCGTCCAGCGCGTTCTTGTTGAAGCGGAAATCGATGTCCACGGCGCCCGGCTTTCCCCCGGCCGAGTACGTCTCGATGGCGTTGTGCGCGCCCTTCTCGAAGATGGTAGGCATCACGGCAATGACGAACCAGGTGCCAAAAAGCTGCCTGACCGGCACATGGTCTAGGGGCACCAGAGGCTTGAGTTTAGTCGAGCTGGCACCCATGCTTGCTTGCTTGCAGGAGAAGTTACCTCGCGCGTGTCCAGTGCTGTTTTTAGCAGACGCACGGTGGCGTGTGGAGCTGTTTACTTAAGTACGAGATGGTGACGCGCGATGAGCATGCTCGAGAAACCCGTGCAATAAAACCCGTGCGACTGTGCAGCATCTGCAGCAGGCGCCCAAGTTACGTCTCTGCACACAGGTGAGCGTAATTTGCAGCTGTCAGACCCAGCGAACAATTGTGGCGCATTGGTATTGTTGTTGCTGCACTGCTCTGCAATGCTCTCAACAATGCTCTCTGCATTAATGCTGCTTGGCTGGGTTGCACCCATGGCTGCATTGGAGCGCGGCACAGTACTTGTTACCGGTGCCTCACGCGGCATCGGTGCAGCATGCGCGAAACGACTCGCAAAAGATGGGTACATTGTCGCGGTGAACTACTGTAGCAACGCTGATGGCGCCGCGCGAGTTGTGAAAGAGATCGCGGAGGATGGCGGCTCGGCGGAAGCGTTCCAGGCCGACGTCTCCACGGAGCAGGCCGTGGTCGATCTCTTCAACGCCATCGACGCGTCCCCGCTGCCGCCGTTGACCGGTCTGGTGAATAACGCTGGCATAATAGGCTTCGACCTTCCGCAGACATTGGAGACGGCGTCCACGGAGGCGCTAACCGCACTGATGAACACGAATGTGTTAGGACCGATGATCTGTTGCCGCGAGGCGGCGAAGCGCATGGCGTCCGGCTCAGCGATAGTTAATCTCTCGTCGGGCAGCGCGTACCTCGGCCGACCTTTGCTCTACTCGATGTCCAAAGGCGCCTTAAATAGCATGACGATTGGCCTCATCGAACCGCTCGCGGCGAAGGGTATTCGGTTAAACACAGTTTCGCCAGGTATCACAGATACGGACATGGTGTCCACCATCACGGCGGACTCCGCACGGCGCACCAAGTCGGAAGCGGACATTCCCATGGGTCGATTCGCCAAGCCCGAGGAAATCGCTGGAACTGTCTCGTACTTGATGTCCCCCGACGCGTCGTTCACGCACGGCGCCAACATTCGAGTTGCCGGCGGCAGGGGCCCCGGCACGACGCTCGGATGATAAGAAACTTTACTTAGTGCCACAACTAGAAGTCCAGCCCCGCGAACGACGCCAGGATCAAACCGTAGCCCTCGTCCAGCGGCACGGCCCGGTCCACGACCGACGCGCACACGGCCGGCAGGAAGCCCGTCCGGTCGAAGATGTCCGGGAACGACATGAGGAATAAGAGCACGCCGAAGTCCGCGAGGGCGTCCGCGAAATTCCCCGTCGATGACCGCGCTGCCTTCAACAGCTCCTTCAGGTCGTCGCGCGTCTGCGGGACGAGGCGGTTCTCCTTCGCGAACTTGGCCGTATATAGTGAAGACTGGTGCTGCTTGACGGGCACGTTGCAGAGGAAGAAGGGCGTCTCCACGGCCGCCGCTCGTTTTCCTTCTACGATGGCCGTGTAGGTATCGTGCACCAAGACAGAAGTGAGGTTGTCGTCGTCGGGGGCCAACGCGCCCTCGGCGACCATGGACATGCACTGCAGGGACATTTGGTAGGCCTCGAACGACGCCTCGCCCGTCTCCGCGACGCTGACGCGCACCGTCACGAAGGGCGTCTCGGCGATGCCGTCCGCGGCTTCTAATTGTTCCAGGGCCGCTGTGATGACCTCCTCCCCGCTCAGGATGAAGCCCTCCTCGCGCGGCGGGCAGGCAACGATCCAGCCTACCCTCCGTAAACCTAATAATGCTGCTAGTGCGTCCACGTCCTCCGCCCGCTCGTCCTCCAGCAGCGTGAAGCCGCGCTCCGACGCCTCCTGGGGCGGCTCGTAAATGCATTCCACGGTCACATTCTGCTCGTCGTCAAAGGACCCGTAGAGGTACCCGACGCGCTGCCGCCGCCACCCGAGCTGTTGCACATACGCCTGGAAACTCACGCACGCGTTCGAGTCCAGCGAGACCCCCTTGCACACGGCCTTCTCCTGCCGCTTAATCTTAAAGTTGAAGGTGTCGTCCATCTCCAGGAAGTCCGTCAAAGTCCAGGCCTTCTTGATGTCTCCTAGAGCCGCCTGGCCCGGTCTAAAACCTTTCGAGGAGCAGTAGTCGTCGTACTCCGTGGCCGTGATCTTGCCGTCGGCGCCGATCTTGACGCGGGCCGCGCCCTTGACGCCCCGGTCCTCCTTCTGGGGCGGCGGCGGCAGGTCGTGCTGAGTCGCCAGGTGGACCATCGCGCCGTTGTCGCCTAGTCTACATTGCTGCAGGGTGGCGGCGTCGTCCAGCGGATTCTCGCCCTTGGGGTCCTTGCTCAAGACTTGTTGGGCGGCGGGCACGGCCTTTTGCTCTTCCAAGAGCTGCTTGACCGCGCCGATGGTAACTTGCGGGCCCTCGACTTCCAAACGCCAGGTGCCCGCTTTGGTGCGGACCCGGATGATCATCTTGATGTTCTTGTGGCTGCTTATGTGTGCTGTGTGCGTCTTAGGTCTATGCGCGTCGCGGTGGCGTATGCGAACCGCTCGGTTTACCCACGGCCTTCGTCAGGCAAAGCGGGAGGATGCGGCGTGAACGCGCACAAATGCTCTCCGCGGCTCGGTGCGCGAGCTGTGCAAGTGCTGTCAATCAATGCGCGCAGAACCAGCGCTGTGCGCCGACGGGCAATACGACTCGAACTCGATCGAGCCGGCAGCGAAACCCGTACGTTCTCTGCCATTCCCCCTCCTTCCCCTCCTCTCGGGATGGCTGTTCATCATCACACAAGGCGTCTTCATACACAATATATTTATCAGCGCGCCGTAGCAGCTCGCCGCCGCCGTCGGCCGGGCTTGGGCTTCGGCCGCTCGTCGCGTAGCTCCCGTCGGTCTCCCGCAGTAGCCACCTTCTTGATTTTCGCCTTCCGCTTGTCGCTTCGCGTGGCGCCCGAGCCCGGCAGGCCGTGGCCCTTCTTGCCACTGGGCAAAAGTAGCGCGTTCTTGAGCACGAGCGAGACGCGGGCGCCTTGATTTGTCGCGTCCTCCGGAGCTAAGACGCCGTGCTGGTACACATCCTGGCATTGATCAAACATCTCTACCACGTCGCCGTGGAACAGGTGGAAGACGTGCCGATCGCGGTCGTCGTCCTCGGCGCCGATCCGGCGGAAGGCGAAGCGCCGCGGCTCGCCGCAACTGACCACGGCCGTGGACAGGTGCCAGTGCGAGCCGTGCTCGGGGTCGCTGTGAAATTTACAGGCGGCGTCCTCGCCCGCCGGATACAGGTTGCATAAAGTACAATCGAACGTCGGCGCGTCAAGTAAGCCGCTTTCGCCGCTGAGCTTTTCTGAAATAGTACGCACGGCGTCGGGCATGGGCTCCGGCGCCATGAGCTTCCCGGAGTACGCGAGCGCCCCGATGCCCGGCTCGGCGAGCCACGCGGTCCGCCGCCGCTCGAGCACGAGCGCGCCGGTCCGCGTGGCGATGGTCTCGGCCTTGAGCGGCAAGGCTGCCGCCAGCTCGTCTACTTCCGGTACGGCTACAGCATCAACGTGTATGCGGAACGGCAGGCCGCACGCGCGCTCCGCGGCGTCGAGCGCGTCCAACGCGGTCACGGGCACGCCGGCGGACGCGCAGCGCCGCGCGGCCCAGTTCAGACCGGTCGTGGCGCCCGGCGCGCCGTCGAGTTCTTCCAATGCGACTCGGAAGGCGGCGGCGACGTCGCGCGCCACGGGCGCCAGCGCGTCCGACGTCTGCGCCAGCGCGGCGACGAGCCGCAGGCCGTCGCGGCGCTCGACGGCGTACGCGTCCGGAGGGCCCGGCTCCGCGAGCAGCTGCACGCATCGCGCGAAGTCATCGTGCGCGAGCGCTCGCCCCCGCGCCTCCGTGGCGGCGCCGCCCACCGTCCAGCGCATGACGCGCCGGAGCAGCGCCGTCAGCGACTTCCGCCGGCGCGCGATATGAATGTCTTGCGTCTCCCAGTGCTGCGTCTCCTCGCCGGCGAACGGCAGTAGTTTCGCCGTCGCGAGGGCTTCTTCTATTGTCGTGGCTTCGTTGACGAGGCGGCCCACATCTCTGCTCGTGGGCGGCTTCGCCGAAGCGAGTGGCGTCGACGGCGTCAGCGCCAGAAGCAGGACGGCGACGCGCATCATTACCGCAGCCCCAGTGCAATTGGTCCAGCACAGCTCGGCGGCACCTTTTACTACCTTTCGCCACAATAAGTGGTCTGCAGCTCTCCGCACACACCCCTTACGAGAGCGCACGAATGCGCGCGCACATCGAGGCGACTTTTGCTTTGCGCTGCGGTGACACGGAAAAACCCGTCAAATACACAACGCCGTCGACGCCCGTACACACCCCAAGCTAAGCGTAGTACTTTAAACGGGGGGCACCCACAAGCTAGGCGTCGTCCATCTTCGCGTCGCCGTCCCCGTCGCCCTTCTCCTTCGCGACGGCCGCAAGGATCGCGTCGAGGAAGCCCTGGACTGGGTCGCTGGAGACCTGCTGGGCCTTGAGGCCGAAGTTGGCCAGGATGGACGCGTAGTTGTCCGGCGTGAGGAGCGCGGACGTCAGCTGCGAGAGCGCCTGGCGGAACTGGGGCGCCCTCACTAATGTCGCCAGCTCCCCCACGTTCCGCTGCGACTCGGGCAGGTGCTGCAGGAGCCGGTCCACGACCGTCTGGTCCTGGAGCACGCCCGAGGCGTCGACGGCGTCGCCCGTGGCCACGTCGCCCAGCCCGACGCGCGTCGTTTGCTGTTGCATCGCGGCCGCCAGCGACCGCGCCAAGGCGTCGCTATCCTCGGCCGCCGGCGCCGCCGGCATATCTAGCGAAGCAAACACGTCCTGGAGGTTGCCTAGGGACAACGGCGTCTGGCCCGGCGCCGCGGCCGTGGCCGGGTTCGCCCGCAGCGCCCGGAGCGACGCGCCCAGGTCGGCGCCGTCGCCGTTCAGCGTCTTGTTCAGCTTCTCGACCAGCTCTTCATCATTGCTATCGTCGGCGTCCTGCATCCAGAAGAAGAAGCGCCGGTCCTCCTGGGCCTTGAACTGCAAAATGTACACGCGGTCCTTGTCGGTGCCCGTCGAGGTCTTGACGAAGTTCGCGTCGCCGGGGAAGACCATGGTATCAATGGCCGGGTCCACGGCGCAGGGCATCTCCCGGCTCCGCCACTGGAAGTGATTCACGTCGTCCTTCTTCACGATGATGACCTCGCCCTTGTCCTGGCTCGGCGTGATCCACAGCTTGCCCGCCGCGCGCTTCGCCTCGTCGCGGTGGGGCTCCACAACGCACTTGCCCATCTTGATGGCCACGACGGGCTCGGGGCCGGGGGCGGCGAACATGGCTAACGCTTCGGTGGCGCGTAGAGTGGAGGCGAGGAGCTGTGCGAGCTTAGGGGTGGCCGCTCCGCTCGGTAGTTCGCGCGCGCGTTCGTGCGACTGCTATTAGTACTCGCGCGGTGTGCGCAAAGCTATGTGCGCGTCAATAAAAGTCCGCGACCCGCGCGAAAAACCCGCCGAAACCCGTCAAAACCAAAAAAAGCAAGCCAAGCTCGTGCCACACGGCAGTCAAGGAGTGCAAGATGCTGCGCGCCACCCTCATCCTCGCAGCCGCGACGGCGGCGGGCGCCGCCGAGGTCGCCAAGGTCGACGCGTCGACTTATGAGGCCTTCCTCGCGGGCGCTCAAGATGAGTGGGTGCTCCTCGACTTCTACGCGCCCTGGTGCGGCCACTGCCGGCGCCTCGACCCCGTGCTCACCGCCTTCGCGGAACAGCACCCGGAGGTGGCGGTGGGCAAAATCGACGCGGAGAAGCGCATGAACGAGCCGCTGGTCGAGGCGCACGGCGCCGACTCGTACCCGACCCTGCGCTTCCGGCGCGCCGGGAGTCCGGCATTCCAGGACTACCACGGCCCGCGCGACGCGGAGGGGTTCGAGCTCCTCGCGGTGCGCTTGAGCGCGCCGCCGCTCACCACGCTCAAAACGTACGACGACCAGGCGTTGGAAGCGCTGACGGCGCACGCGCCGCGCGTCGCCTTTTTGCTCGTGGCGCCCTTCGATGAGCATTTAGCGGCCTTTGAAAAGGTGGCGAACGCGTCGGCCCACCGGGCGTCCTTCGCCCTCGTCGAGGACCACCGGGGCACGGGCCTCTACCCGGGGAAGATAGGCTGCGTCGCGCCGAACGCGTCGGTGCACCGCTTCCCCGGCGGCGCCACCGTTCTACAAGACTGGGTCGAGACGCACAACGAGGAGCTCTTGTCGACGTTGGGCCCGCACAACTTCCGGCGGATCGGACGAAGGCGACTCATCGTGGCGGCCGTCGTGGACCCGGACAACGAGCGCGCGGCGCGGGGCGGCGAGGCCTTGGTGCGGGCGGCAAGTAGCGGGTTCCACCCCGACGTCCGGGACGCCTTCGCGTTCGGCGTGCTGGATGGGCGGCGGTGGGACGAGTACATCGAGACGTTTGACTTGAAAGTCAGTGACCTGCCGCGCGTGCTGGTCCTGGACCGGCCGAACGAGCGCTTCTACGACGCCTTCCGGCTGCCCGAACAAGGCGACGGCGCCGTCGCGGCGGCCGCGCTGCGCAACTATCTGCGGACCGTCGCGCGGGGCGAGGCCGAGGCGCGCTTCCTGAACTGGCGCGGCTTCGGCGACCGCGCGCGGCGCTTCTGGGCGCGGCGCAGGGGCTGGGTGCTCGGGGGGGTCTTCGTGGCGGTGTCCCTCTTCCTCGTCATCAGCCGGCCCGGGACCGACCACGCCGCGAGGGCGAAGGCGGACTGAGGTGGCGGTGGACGCCCCTCCCCCCCCGGAGGGGTACTTTAAGACGAGTCTAGGAGCAGTCTAGAATTGATTCGCACTCGCACTCGCAAAGCGCAGGAGCTCCGGTCGTCTGTATAGTTTTTGTTACGGTGCTAGGACTAGTGGGCGGGGCCCTGGGGGAATACGACGACATACGAACGATTATGCACGGGTTTTATACCGCGCGGGTTTTGTGTTCAATCGGGACTGCCAAAGCACAAGCACAGCACTGGGACAGATTGACAGATCACTGCGCCACGAGCATTTGCTCGGAGCCGCTCTTTAGACCGCTGCGACGATGGCTGCGCGCTGGCTCGCAATGGCGGCGCTGCTGCCCGCGGCGACCGGCTACGCCCCGCGCGCGCCCCGCCGGCGCGCCACCGTTGTAAAAATGTCCGACGACTCCTGGGCCCAGGAGATGGCCCAGGCCGGCGGCGGCTTCGAGCTGGCCGAGGCCTCAAGGTGGAAGAAGTCGGATAGAGGGAAAGCCGACGCCGAGAGCCGGGGCCGGAACGACGCCATTTTGAAGTGGTTGGAAGACAACGGCGTCTGGGTCTCGGAGCTGAGCGGGTGGAACGAGCCGCCCCACTCTCTAGCGCTGGCGACGTCGACGTTCGACGAGCTCGAAGGAGAAGATAGTGGGCGAGGGTTGTTAGCGAGGCGCGCCATCGCGCAGGACGGCATCATCGCTAGATTGCCCGTTAGATTGTGCATGACGAAGCAGGCCGCGTTGGAAGCGAAGGAACTCAGAGGCATTGTCACTGAGGACACGAACGAGTACGTGGCCATTGCCCTACTGCTCATTGGAGAGCGGGCCAAGGCCGCGACCTCCTTCTGGAACGACTACATCACGGTCCTCCCGAGTGTGGCGGACGTGGCGGCCACGTTCACGTGGGACGAGGAGGAGCTCAAGTTCCTGGAGGGGTCGCCCGCCCGGCAGGCCACGCGGTCCATGCAGGAGAAGCTGCAGCGGGAGCACGCTTCGATACTAGCCCAGTTTCCGTCCCTAGATCCAGCAGTCTTCTCCTTCGAGGCCTGGACCTGGGCCTTTTCCAATCTGTTTTCGAGGGCGATTCGCTTAAAGGCCCAGACTGCGAACGAGTTCCTAGCGCTCGTGCCGTACATCGACTTCATCAACCACTCGCCCTTTTCGAGTTCCTACGTGGACGCCCGCGCTATCCCCAAGGCCTTCCCCTGGGAGGCCGAGGACGACGAGGTCGTCCTATTTTCGGATCGGGCCTACAAGCAGTTCGACCAGATCTTCATTTCTTACGGGCCTAGACCGAATTCCGACTTATTACTCCTGTACGGCTTCGCGCTGGACAGAAATCCCTTCAACTCCGTGGACCTGGTCGTCGGGGCGAACGCGGACGCCGACCCCTTATTCGCCCAGAAGCAGGCCTTCGCCGCGGCCGTGGGGCGGGATGCGGCGCGGGCGGCATTTCCGTTGTACGCGGACCGGTACCCCGACGAGTTGGTGCAGTTCCTGCGGATGGCCTGCGCGACGCAGCAGCATTTGGGGAACCTGGAGCTGGCCGCGCCGGAGTCCTACGTGGACATCGTGTCTTTGGACAACGAGCTCGCGGTCCTGGAGACGATAAGGGAAGCGGCCACGGGGGCGCTGGCCGCGTACCCGCCCTTTGGAGATATCCCGGCGGCCTTCCTGTCCCGGAACCAGCGCATGGCCCGGCGCCTCGTCCAGACGGAGCAGCGCATCTTGCAGAAGACGGTCGCGGCGACGGAGCGCAAGACGCGGGAGCTCCAGGCGGCGCCGCCGGGCTTCAAGCGGCGGGAGCCCGACATCCTGTCGAACTTTAAGTAGGTTATCGTGTCCGTGAAGGTTCAGTGAGGCTTTTTATTCAGTGAGGCTTCACGGACCCGAACCCGCACGCATAAAACCCGCGCCGTACAAAATCCCAAACAGCACAGCCTGTAGACCACTGGTGTGCGCAACTGACCGACACGAGTCTTCAACAGTCTTGCAGACGACCGTACGACAGAAAGTCGAGCAAAAAACACCATATCGCAGCCGAGACGTAGAAGAAAGCAATCTGACTCAATGCTCCGTCTCCTTCCTCTCATCGCTATAGCCGCGTGCGCTCGCGCCTTCCTGCCCAGTAGGCCAGGACGCTGCGCACCGACATCGATCCGCGCCGAAACGAGCGAGGGAGATGATAACATCGTCGTTGACGACGCCACTCGCGCCTCGCTGGAGAAGCTGGCGTTGATGACGTCGTCGCGCGAGGTCGACGGCGCGACGTACACGGGCGCGCCGAAGCCCAATTCGAGCGGGACCGCGCGGCGCCGCCGCGCGGAGGAGCGCAAGCTCGTCCAAGTCCTAGGCAGCAGCCAGGACCCAGAGCAGTTCACGGCGGCCATCGACGGCCTCTGGGGCCTGTGGTTCTCCGAGCGCGGGTCGGAGAACAGGGCGAAACTGGAAGCCATCGACAAGCTCATCGCCGAGGGCGAGCCCACGCAGTGGGTCGAGGCCTGCGTCGCGGCGGGCAAGTTGGCGGGGGAGCACGACGACTGGCCCGAGGCCCTGAACCGTTTGGCGACGGTCGAGTACCTGCGGGGCGAGTATTCCAGTTCGGTCGCGCTCTGCGAAAAGGTCCTCGCCTCGAAAGGCCACCACTTCGGCGCCCTCTCCGGCATCTGCATGTGCCACCAGAAGCTCGGGGACGAGGAGGCCCTCGCCGAGTGGCGGGAGCGCATGCTGCCGAACGACCCGTCGGCGCGGCGGCGCTGGGCCGACCGGGCGATCCGCGCGCTCGACCGGCTCGACGGGTAAGTGCATCGTTCTAAACCGAGACACTCGAACCACAATGAATCAATCTTACGCATGCCACGAGCGGCGCGAGACGGGGGCAGGCCAACGCTCACTCCTTCTTCTTGGAGAAGCGTCTCGCCACGTTGCCGATGAACTGGAAGAGGCGGAAGCGCTTCGACCGCTTGAACGGTTTCGCCTCCGGGAAGGGCAGAGGCCGGCCCACGCCGTAGAAGAACGCGAACGCGCCGCCGAGGCCGCCCGTGTTGCCCTGCCGGCGGTCCACGGTGTAGAACCCGAACTCCTTGACGAGGCCGGCCTCGGTGAAGTCCATGTGCATGCACTGCGGCCTGCGACGGGGTTCGCTTCGACGACGTAGCACGCGAACGCCATCGCCGCGGCGCCATGTTCACGGACGCCGCATCCGCGCGGGTTGACGATCTCCTTGCCCGAGGCCGGGCCGAAGAGCGGCGAGTCGCTCACGTGCGTGCCGAGCGTGCGCGTGTGGAACCAGACCCGGTTCGGCTGCGTCGGGTCCACGCGGAACAGGTGGTACTGCGCGTTCAGGTCGAACGTGTCCTCGAGTTTGAAGCCGTTGAGCGCGGCCAGGTACTCGTCCTTCGGCAAGGGGCCGATGACCGGCGCGCAGAACTCGAAGCCGTCGGCGATGCACGCGCCCTCGTCCTTGGTTCCGATGCCCAGCGTCAACACTTCCTTCGTGCGGACGATGAGCGCCTCGGGCGTGATCGGGAAATTTGACTTCATGAAGGCGGCCGCCTCGTCGACGCAGTTCGCGGCGAACGCGGCCTCGAGGCCACTGAGGACGGCCGGCGAGGCCTTCGCCGCGGCCATCTCGGCCGGCGTCGTCGTCGCCGGCTTCGTCGCGGCCGGCGCGGCGACGGCGGCCTCCAGCTTCGGCTGCGCCGACATCGACTCGAGGTACGACGAGGTGTCTGCAGAAGATCCGGGCTTGTTCATGGTCGCCGTGCTTTGCGGCACGGTTTTGGACATCGATGCCAGGTATGAATTCTCGAACGCCGTGGCGCCGCATGCCAGCACAACTAACAGCCGCATCATGTTTATTGATTCTGGTCGAGCGCTTTTGACTGCGAAGCTCAGTGGATGCACGCGCTCTTTTGCGGCGGGCTGAGGTGGACGGACACAAATTAATGAAACTCGGGGTGAACTCGCGATGAGAGTGGTTGTTGGCACGCTGCGCCCGACAACATCGTAGAGAAATAGAAAGGAAAATGAAATATACAGGATATCACTATAGAGACGACACAGAACACGCGGGCCGACCGAGGCTACTCGAGGAAGGTCTTCAGCACGAACTGCGTGAGCTGCTCCTTGGAGAGGTACATCAATGTGTTCGAGAGGACCGTGTGCACGAGCTTGATCGAGAGCCCGTCCCAGACCGAGGCCCGCGCCTTGTTCCTCGAGGCGTGCGTGCCGTGGCCGGCCTGCAGGCGCGACCGGTACCACTGCAGCGGGTGCGTCGCCGTGGCCGCGATTAAGGTAGCCAACGCCGCCGCCAGCGAGATGAGCCAGGGCCCCGCGCTCAGGGGGTCGCTCCCGACGCACCGCAGCAACCCCTCGTAGATCGTCTGGCGCAGCGTCGGGAAGAGGACCAGGACCGTGTTCGGCAGGATGCCCGCGCAGGGCCAGCAGAACCTCGACGACCGCTCGGCCATGGACGGTAACGCACTCAGACCGCCCTGGAGTCTCGTAACGGCGACCCACAACGGGTTCGTGGCTAACACGTTCAACGCCCCCGCAATGAAAGTGAAGAAGAAGGTCGTCACGGCCTTTCTCCCCTCACCGCCCGCGTGCCCGGCGCCCGCGACGCTACTGAGGAACTCGTGCGCCGTCCAGAACACGGCCCCGGACGCGTAGACCGCCACCGCCGCCAGGGCCACGCCTCGATATAAAGGTGCGCAGCCCTCTTGGAGCCCCAGCGGCTCGCCGAGCATCGCTCTCGTTTGTAACGTAGATAAAGGATAGGTCGCCACGAAGCTCGACATCATCGAGAACGCTCCTAACAAACCGGCAATGAGCGGCGGCGCCCGCTTTGGGAGTGAAGGCGGCGCGCACTTCTCCACATTATCCACGACCGAGAGTCGCCCTTCCCGTCTTATAATCGCGTCCGCCGGCAAGGAGGCGACGTGTCTTCTCAGAGCGTCGACGTCCTTCAGCCACGCCGGCTCGAGTGTTCTCCGCGTCGCGTTCCGCGCGTCGAAGCCGTCGCCGCCTTGGACGAGCCACGACGTCACGATCACGTCCACGGGGCCCGGCGGTCGCGCGAAGCCGCGCGTCGCGCACGCGCCCGGGACCGTGGCATCGTCAAAGGCCAGACTCGAGGCCCGGCCGCTCGTCGTCCCGCAGTCGAAGGGCCTGACGAACACCCGCGCGTGATGGGCGTCCATGACTATGCGCGCGTTGGCGGACGCCTGCAGGAACCCGCCGCCCACCGGCCGCGATGTTGCACCGTACGCCACAAGTACTTCCAGCGCTTGGATGGACGGGAACCGTAGAACAACGAGGTGGTTGGCCCAGGGTAAGACGTTCGTCGCCTCGTCGCGGCCGAACGGGCCCTCCCGCACGACGCCCCGGACGCTGCCGGCCTCGATCAAAGCGATCAGCGGGACCTTTTGCAACCCCCGGCAGGCCCCGCTCCGCGCCATGGCGTCCGCCACGAGGTTGCCCA
>Ga0114994_10000740_pt1 | contig 22598 bp, 6 predicted proteins | sample ArcticOcean_MG_C_9_FD_87043 | JGI IMG/M metagenome (GOLD analysis project Ga0114994, IMG submission 87043) | Marine microbial communities from western Arctic Ocean - ArcticOcean_MG_CB2_152 | ecosystem: Environmental > Aquatic > Marine > Oceanic | place: Arctic Ocean: Canada Basin | collected...
CCACGACACGACTCTCCGCGCTCTACCACGCCGACGGGCTCGTCTCGCGCCAGCGCGCGCGGGACCCCGGGCCGTCCTACGACGTCGCCAAGAGTTCATTGGCGGCCAAGGCCATCGCCATCAAGCCCGAGAATTTGGTGATCGTGCCCGTCGCGGTGCCCGCGACGCCGCCCTCGAAGCGGTCGCTGCTCTCGGCGTTCGCGGGCGACGTCGAAGCGATGAACGCGCCCGTGGACGCCGACGAGGCCACGGGCGTCTTCGTCTTCTATCCCGGGTTACGAAAAGGCGCGTCCAGGGTACTCGAGTACAAGGCGGCGTTACGTATAGACCTGGCCAAGCTCGGGAACTGGGGCTCGATCCTGCCCGGCAACGCACCCCTTACCGAGGCCCAGCTGCGCGAGAAAATAACACAAATGAAGGCGTCGGGCGGGCTCGCGCCCGTCGCGTGGGACCCGCTCGACGGGCCCGGCTGGCCGGGGATATATACGGACCTCCGGTCGCGCGGCGTCGCGCAAGCGGCGAGTGAGGACGTTGTCGAGTGCGCGTCGCTGGCCGAAGCCTTCGCGCTGTGGAGCGAGATCGAGGCCGTGGTCGGTGCGAACCTGCCGGGCGTCGGCGGCCTCGGGGGCGTCACGGGCGGCCTCCAGATGGTCGATGGTGATGGGTCGAGCGCCACGGTCCCCGGCCCGTCGTCGTCGCAGCCCTACATCACACCCATGCGCGCGCGGCTGCCGCCACATACGACGGCCGAGACATTTCGGGAGTTCTGCCAGTGGGTCGTGTGGACGGAAGGGTGTGGCATCACGTGCTGCGAGGACTGCGTGGGATTGGGTCTGCTCGGCACGACGGTCGTCGAGCGCGACGGCATCCTCACGGGCGTCGTCATCTTCGCGACGCAGGGGTCCTTCGCGCCGGCGGACTTCGTCGGCGACTTTAAGGGTTCGAGGGCGCGCTGGGCGGCGACGCTCGACGGCGCCCGCGTCGCCTTCGAGGTGGGCCGCTCGGCCTACACCCAGGTCGATGCGGCGCCGCTGCCGCGCGAGAAGTCCCTGCGGCGGGAGATGGCGGGGCTCTACAAATCGCCCTGTGGTCGATTCACGCTGGCGAGCTGGTGGCAGAACGGGAGCAACGCGCCCGACGGTGCATCATTCGAGTTTGCGCCCCCGCCCGACGGCGCGACCGAGATCGAGGACGGATCATTCAGTATGTAAGTGTAGTGTATCATGTACTATTTTACAAAGCTACTTATCCTTCTCCACCGGCAGTCCGAACCGCTCGACGACCAAGGGCCCGTCCTTCTTCCGCCAGTCCAGCACCGCGGCCCGGAACGCCGCGCGGTCCTCCTCGCGCGCGGCGTCGCGCCGCCGCCGCGCGGCGCGGAGCGCCTCGTGGCTGTAGCGCCCGCCGCCGACCAAGGAGTCGAGCGCCGTCTGCAGCCGCGCGCGCGCCACGAGCCGCTGCTCGTTGTCGATCCCCACGACGCCGGCGAGCCGGGGCAGCCACCGCTCCCGCAGCGATGCTGGCGCGGCGTCCGAGGCCAGGACGGCATCAATGTTGGGCTCATCACAATGCGTGAACACCAGCAGCGTATGCTTCAAAACGCCGTCTCCGGCGTTACTCAGAAATGCCTCCAGCGCCCGCTCGTGCTCCGGCTTGAAGCGCCCCCACTTCACCACGAACAGAAAGGCGTCCACGCCGTCCAGGCACTCGTCCGCGAACGCCCCGAACAGTTTTGAAACTTCATCGACCGGCAGGCACGAGTCCTCGAAGCCGATCGTGTCGATGCACTTCCACGGCGCGCCGTTCACCGTGTACGCGCCTAGCGCGTGCCCGCGCGTTTGAGACCGCAGCCCGCTCGCTGTCGCGAACACGTCGCGGCCGCAGAGCGTGTTCCCGGTTGTGGACTTGCCGTCGCCCGTCACTCCTACAATAACGCACACGCGCGTTTCCTCGCCTCGGTGCGCGTTGAGGGCCGCCAGGAGGCCATTCATCCCGCCATTGGCTGCGAAGTCATCTGTGCCGGCCATGCCTGCGAACTCATCTGTGCCGGCCATGCCACCGTTGTCTGCGAACTCGTCTGCAAAATCGGCCATGGGCAGCACTCTTTTGCTACAGTGTGTCCGATGGGCAGCACAATTCGATTTTTTCGTTGTCACCACGGCACGCAGTGCTATCTCGCAGACGAGGCCGCCTTTGAGCTCCTTTGTTTTAGCTTTTTTAGCTTGATTTAACAGCGCGACACTTGACGAGGGAGCCATGGTCCCGGACAAGAGGGGTATAGTATCCCGCGCACCCGTCGCCAGGGCTCCTCGCGGTCAACACTAATAAAAGTAACTACGATAGCCATAGCTGCCCATTTTTAGCAGCAGCGCCCCGGCTTTTGCACGCCAGCCAGTGCGGACCAGTCGACCTCGAAGCGAGGCGACGAGGCCACTGCGCAGCAGCGCCACAAGACCGCGCCGACAGCGGCCGCGGCACATAACCGGCTAGCCCAGAGGGCAACCAGCAGCCCTAGGATGGGTCGCGGCGCCCAGGGCGAGGTGGCCGGCGACGCGCGCGTCGCATGGCTGCTCCAGCAGATCCGCATCGCCTACAAGCACGTCAGCACAGAAATGTGGGACAAGTTTAGAAATGAACAGGCGGCGAACGATCTGCTCGAGGCCTTTGCGAATGCGGACGAGAACGTGCCCGCGGGCCTGTACGTGGCCGAGAAGGTCGGTCGAGTCATACTCTCGGGCACACCGCCGGAGAAGCAAAAAAAGGACGATGCGGGCTTCCTCTACTTACTGAAATTGAACGCGGACCGGCCTTTGGATGCGGGCAAATGTGCGCAACAGCTCGTCATAGGCGAGTGCTCGGCGGGCGTGTTAGAGCACGCCGAGCAGGTGGCCATGACTGTCTTCGCGCCCTTGTTGGCGGCCACGAAGGGCGACGCGTCCGAAATGGTCGCCCGCGACATCGACGAGGGCCTTTCAGCCTTCGTGGCCAACGTGCAGATCATGCAGGGCCACGCTAGAGGTACGACAGCTTTACCTCTCCCGCCGGACTGGGCCGTCAAGAAGCCCGAGGACATGCGGGCGACTCCGGCTAACCCTGAAGGCCCCTCGGAAGCGAAAGACGCCATCCACGCTCTAGAATCCGCCATCATCACCTGGACCAAACAGATCAAGGCCGTATTAAAAGACGACCCCGAAGGCTTAGCCACATTAGTAACGCCGCACCCCGGACCCGTCGCCGAATTAGATTTCTGGGCCGCGAAATCGAAGAACTTAGATTCTATTTTTGACCAACTCCAGAGCGTGCGAGTGCGGAAAGTTTTGAGATGCCTGGACAAGGCCCAGTCCACGTACAACGCGCCCTTCGCCAAGCTTTGTAAGGAGCTCTTCCACGCGCGAGCCGAGGCTAATGATAATTGCAAGTTTTTGGGTCCGTTGCGGAAGTGGGCCACGGACCTGGAGGAGTGCTCCGAATATGCGACATTACCCGAATTGTACCCTCCCTTAATCCACACGATTCTACTCATCTGGAAGGGGTCGGGCCACTACAACACGCCTACGAGACTCGTTGTTCTAGTGCGAGAAGTGTGCAATTTGTTAGTCGCGCAGAGCCAAGCGTATTTGGGCTCCATGTCCATTTTTGAACTCATTGATGGGGAAGACCCGAATGACGCCCGCGAAGCGGTAGAAGCGTTGAAGGAAACATTAAGAGTCCTCGCGGCCTTCAAGGAGACCTACTTAAAATACAAGGATAAAGCCGCGACGGAGTGCCCCCTGAACGCCTGGCGCGTCCAGAACAACGCCGTCTTCGTGCGACTGGACGCCTTCTGGGAGCGGTGCCACGACGTATTGGAATTGACCGAGACCACGATGCAGTTCGCCAACTTGGCCAAGATCGAAGTCGGCGGCACGAAAGGCAAAGTGCTCACGACGTCCGTGCAGCAGATCCACGCCGACTTCACGGCGGCCGTCAGTCACGTGCGCAGCCACGGTGACGCCCGGCTCCTGGACACGGACGCCAAGGAGTTCGACGACGCCTTCTACGAGTTCCGGACGGCCGTGCGCGAGCTGGAGAAGCGCTTGGCGTCCGTGCTGTCCCAGGGGTTTTCGGATGCGCCTACTCTACAGGGCCAGTTCAAGCTGTTGGATAGCTTCGCCGGGTTAACCGCGAGGCAGGTCGTGCAGGAAGAACTGGAAAAGAAGTACATCCAGATGGTCTGTTCCTTTGGCGAGGACGTCCAGGCCATGCAAAAGCTGTTTGTCGAGGGGAAGGACGAGCCTTCCATCGCGCACAACTTACCCCCCATCGCCGGCGCGCTCACGTGGTGCCGCGGCCTCCTGGAAAGGATCAAGACGCCCATGGCCAAGATCCGGAAACTGGATCGCGCCGTCATGGAAAGCGAAGAAGCCCGGGACGTGGTCAAGGACTACACGGCGTTCCAGGGGCAACTCAGTGACTACGAAAGGGACCAAATCGAGGCGTGGGGCGAATCGGTGGAGAGCTCGTCGCAAGCCAAATTGAAGAACCCGTTACTGCGCTCGGAGACGGAGGGCGCGCATCCGTTGTTGTACGTGAACTTCGATCCTTTGTTAGTACGATTACTCCGGGAAGTCAAGTACTTTTTATTGCTGGGCTTCGAGGCCCCTCAGGCCGCTCTGGAGATCTACGAGCACGCCGAGACCTTCCGGAAGCACATGGGCAACTTGGATCTCGTCGTGAACGTGTACAACTGGATGCAACAGGAAATGTTACCGGTGGAGCGACCCCTGCTCGCGAGGCAATTGGAGTTGTTAGACGATGTCCTAGCGCAAGGCTTAGCACCCCATAAGGAGTTGACCGAGGGCGTGCTCGAGGACGAACCCGTCAAGAAGAAGAAGAAAAAGTCCAAGAAGAAGCCTCTGAACTGGAAGAGCAATAACATCGATCTTTTCGTGAACGAGACCATGACCACGGCCAACGAGATCAAGGCCGTGGTCGTGTGCATGAAAGAGAATTTACAAAAAGTAGAGGCCGTCCTAGATACGTGGTCCGTGCATCCTCTGTTGAAGCGATCAGGCAAGCCGCAACCGGTCCCGGACTTCGAGCATTTGCAAAAAGTAACATTAGAAGAGCGGTATAAACATATCACAAAAGGAGGAAATGAGATCCATACCTTAATGAACGACACCAACGCGAAGCTGAAGGTCTCGAAGGGCCTCCCGGACTGGAAGGCTTACTTAGACTTCGTGAATGATATTATTGTCCACGGCCTGAAACGGGTCGTGGTGAAGTCTTGTGCTGCTTTGGAACAGCAATTAGACCCAATACATTTGGCCAAACCCACCGCGTTGGGCCCCATGCTCGAGATCGAACTGGACCTGGTGGACGGTTTGGTGAAGTACAAGCCGGAACTCCAACAGGTGGGCGACCAACGAGGCCTGAGAAATACGTTCAGGGAGTGGTGCATGAACTTCGACGACATCGCCACGAAGGTGCGGCGCCTGGACACGGGCGACGGGAGCTACCTCCGCGAGTTGATGGAGGACACGGAGGTCATGGGCTTCATTGCGGCCATTGAGAGTCGCTTGAATCTCACGGAACAACGGTGTACGAAACTAAAAAGGAACTACGAGATCTACGACTACCTGTGGACGACGGACTTGAATTCGATGTTCGCCGAGTTTTTGGAAACCGCGACCATAAAAACGGAGGACGCGTCTCTGGGAGAGGAGGAGGAGCTCATCGAGACGCCCGACCGCCTGGATTTGGAGCTCTTCGAGGAGAAGATCCAGCTGTACCAGGGCGTGTCGGGGGAAGTTGATGATCTCAAACCTACTTTAGATGTTGACTTTTTGAGAATTCAAGCGCAGCCCGTCAAGCAGGCGTTGTCCACGTGGTGCAACAAGTGGATGTACTGCTTCACGAATTACCTCCAGGAGAAATTGATGACGGACTTGAGGGAGCTCTCCGCCTTCATGAATTCCATCGACGAAGGCCTGGACCAGGAAGTGGCCGAAGGCGATAAACCTGTGTTGATGTCCGTCATGTCCCACATTAGAGACGTGAGGCAAAGGATGCCGACCATGGAGGCGTCCTTCGTGCCTCTCGGAGATACGATCGAACTCCTCAAGTCCAACAACATCGAGCTAGATCTCGGACTCGTGGGTGAGGAGGAAGCTCTCGATTTCTTGGAACGAGCACCTCTCGCGTGGGACAACACGGTTAACAAGACCTTCCGGGTCAAAGAAAGTATCCAGCCCCTGCAGAACTCCATGGTCGATTTTATTAAGAGGGACATCGCGGACTACATCAATAGAGTGAAGGAAGCGCACCGCGCGTTCCGGGAGGACGGCAACGGCCCCTTCACCTGGCTGTCGGATCGCATCAAGGATGCGTATATAAGCATGGACAAGACCTTTGCCGTGCTCGAGAAGCTGGAGAAGGAAGCGATCGCCTTCAAGGACTTGCAGGAGCTCTTCGAGTTAAATAGAATCAAAGCGCCTCAGTTGAACGACTTACGGAGCGAGTTGATCTTACTAAAACAGGTCTGGGACGCTGTTGGTGTTGTAGAATCTTTATTCGGGAGCTGGTCCGATACGTTGTGGCTGGACATCCGGCCGGACGACTTGGTCGATGAATGTAAGAAGCTCACGACCCACGTCAAACGCCTCCCGCGGCGTTTGAGAGATTGGCCCTGCTATTTAAGATTACAGGGCTCCGTGACGAACATGGCGTCCATTCTCCCCTTAGTGTCCGAGCTACGGAATCCGTTCATGCGCGACCGGCACTGGAAGGCCGTGGCGTCCGAGTGCTGTCGGCCCGTGGACAAGGGCCCGGGCTTCTGCCTGAAGGACCTGTTGGCGCTGCAACTGCACAAGCACGTCGAGGGCATCATGGAGATCGTGGAGGTCGCCCAGAAGGAGCACAAGGTGGAGCAGAAGCTGAAGCAGATCGCCACTTTCTGGTCCACGGCGGTCCTCGAGATGGCTAGACATAAAGACACGGAGGTCCAGGTGATCATCGCGCCGGACGACTTGATCGAGACGCTGGACGAGCACAACATCCAACTCCAGAGCATGGCGGCCATGGGGCGGGCCGTGGAGTTTTTTAAGAGTGAGATCCAACAGTGGCAGAAAGTGTTAGGTTGTATTGAAGGGGTCATGGGCATACTGTTAACGGTGCAGCGGGCCTGGGCCGCGCTGGAGGCCATCTTCCTCGGGAGCCAGGACATTCGGACCCAATTACCGGACGACACGAAGCGGTTTGAGAATATAGACGCGGATTTTAAGGGGACCATGGAGGACATCTTCAGCGTTAAAAAGGTCGTGACGGTGTGCCAAGTCGATGCGAGGGAAAAGGCCCTGGAGGTCATGTACAAAGAATTAGAAATGTGCCAGAAAGCGTTGACCGAGTACTTAGATATGAAGAAGAACGTCTTCCCCCGCTTCTATTTCGTGTCGAACATGGCCTTGTTGGACATCTTGTCCAATAGCAATAATCCGGTCAAGATCATGCCCCACATCGGCGCCGTGTTTGACGGCATTGATCACTTAGTGTTCGCCACGCCCAAACTCCTGGAGGGGGGCGAGGACGAGGACGCGAAGAAGGAGCCGCCCCGGGAGGCCTCGGCCATGGTTTCCAAGGACGGCGAGGACGTGCCCTTCGAGGACCATTTCATGATGTTGGGGGCTGTCGAAGTGTGGTTGAACGAACTCGTTACCTTTATGAGAGACACGCTACGGTTGTGCCTCGATAATTCGTTACAAGAAGCGTCACTCTGGGATACCGAAAGGCCGCGCGAAGAGTGGGTGGCGTTCCACGCCGCCCAGATAGCTCTGATCACGTCGCAAATCGTGTGGACGGAAGAAACGGAGACGGCCTTAGATGACCTGGAGAACGGCACGGACGACGCCATGAAGAAGTATTTGGAGGTATGTAAAGGCCGACTGGCGCAGCTCATCAAACAGGTCCAGGGTCCACTAGATAAAGGTTTGAGGAACAAGATTATTACTTTGATCACCATCGACGTCCACTCCAGAGACATCGTCCAGGCTCTCATTACGAAGAGAGTGGAGAACGCCCAGGACTTCCTGTGGTCCTCGCAGCTCAAATTCTACTGGGCCGGCGATACCCGGGACGCGGACATCCGCATCTGCGACTACCGATCCGTCTACTCCTTTGAGTACGTGGGCAACTGCGGGCGGTTAGTGATCACGCCGTTGACGGATCGGTGCTACGTTACACTCACAACCGCTATTCGCTTGTTCTTGGGCGGCGCGCCCGCGGGACCGGCCGGCACGGGCAAGACGGAGACGACCAAAGACCTGAGTAGAGGCTTAGGACTGGCGTGCTACGTATTCAACTGCTCGGACCAGATGAATTATCAGACGATGGCTGATATTTTTAGAGGCCTTTCCCAAGCGGGGGCCTGGGGCTGCTTCGACGAATTTAATAGAATTCCCATCGAAGTCTTGTCAGTAGTAGCGACGCAGGTGAAGACCATTCTGGACGCGACGATGCGTTTCGCGGATCCGGAGAATAGGGTCGGCGACTTTAAGACGCTGCCGGCGGGCACGCCGCCTTGTAAAGTAGGAGACTACGACTTCTTCGGGCAGGAGATCGGGCTCGTGCCCACATGCGGGTTCTACATTACGATGAACCCCGGGTACGCGGGGCGCACAGAATTACCCGAAAACCTCAAAGCCCTATTTAGGAGTTGCGCCATGATCCGTCCGGACCTAAAACCGATCTGCGAGAACATGCTCATGGCCGAGGGCTTCATTAAGGCGCTCCCTCTAGCTGTGAAGTTCGTGACGCTCTACCAGCTGTCCTCCGAGTTACTAAGTAAGCAGGCCCACTACGACTGGGGCTTACGCGCCGTGAAGAGTGTACTACGGGTGGCGGGCAAGCTCAAAAGAGCCGAACCGAAAGTAAACGAGGAAGCTATTTTGATGCGCGCGCTGCGCGACTTCAACACGCCCAAGATCCCGGCCGTGGACATTCCTATTTTCCTACGACTCATTAGCGATTTGTTCCCCGGCTTGGACCTGGCCACGAACGTGGACGAAGTGCTGAAGGAGACGGCTCTGAAAGTGCTGAAGAGGGACGGTCTACAGGGCGAGGACATTTTCGTGGGAAAGGTGGTCCAGTTCCAGGAATTGCTGGACGTGCGCCACTCGGTCATGTTGTTAGGCCCGCCCGGCGCGGGCAAGTCCGAGATCTGGAAAACTCTAGTGGCGTGCAAGAACTTGGATCAACCGAAACCGGTCTGCGTCTACGAAGCGGTCAACCCCAAAGCGGTGACGTCCGATGAATTGTACGGCTACATGACCCTGTCCAAGGACTGGAAGGACGGCTGTCTCAGCATCGTGATGCGCAACATGTGCAAGTGCTGGCAGCCCTATACCCCTCTCCAAACGGACCAGTGGGTCGTCTTGGACGGCGACATCGACGCGGTCTGGATCGAGTCCATGAACACGGTCATGGACGACAATAAAGTTTTGACTTTAGTGAGTAACGAGCGTATTCCCCTCACGCCCGCCATGCGCATGGTGTTCGAAATCGAATCGTTGAGGAACGCCACGCCGGCCACCGTCAGTCGGGCCGGTATTTTGTTCATCAACGAGACGGACGTGGGCTGGGCGCCCTTCGCGGAGTCCTGGGTGTCGCGGCGGGAGTCGGAAACGGAAAAGAGTTGCTTGATGGGCTTCTTCGATAAGTACGTTCCGCAATTGATCAGTGCCTTGAAGGAGAAAGCAGTGGAGTACTTGACGCCGGTCATGACCATTTCTAAAGTGGCCGCCCTGTGCCACTTGCTCGAGGGCTATTTGTCGCAAGTGCCTGATCCGGACAGCCACCGGATCGAGCGCCTGTTCCTCTACGCGTCGATCTGGGCCTTTGGCGGTGTAGCGGCCGCCGACAAGACCGTGGATTCGCGGCGGGTCTTCGACGAGCTGTGGCGGGATATATCCAAGGGCGGCCTCAAGCTGCCCGAGGCCGGCCTGTGCTTCGAGTACGCCTGCGACCCCGTCACGGGTGACGTCTGCGAGTGGTCCGAGCTGGTTCCCAAGTACGAGCCCGTGGGCATCGTCGAGTTCTCGAACATCGTGGTCGCGACCGCGGACCTCGTGGCGCTGAAGACTCTAACGACGAACTTGCAGACCAACGGCCACGGCGTCATGTTCGTGGGGAGCGCGGGCACGGGCAAGACCGTCCTCGTGCGGGATTTCCTCCGATCGCTCCCGATCGAAGCGTACAACACCGCGACCCTCAACTTCAACTTCTACACGGACGCGGTGACCACCCAGCAGCAACTGGAGCAGCCCATCGAAAAGCGGAGCGGCAAATCTTACGGCCCGCCGGCGGGCAAGACCCTTGTGTACTTCATCGACGACCTGAACATGCCCTTCGTCGAAGAATATGGGACGCAGACGCCCATCGAGCTCCTGCGGATGCACGCGGACTACGGCAGCTGGTACGACCGGGTGGACCTCTCCTTGCGGAAGCAGATCGTGGACTGCCAGTTCATCGCGGCCCAGAACCACAAGGCCGGGTCGTTCAGCGTCCTCGGCCGGTACCAGCGCCACTTCTGCGCCTTGGGCTGCCAGAGCTCGTCGGACGCCGACCTGTCCAGCATCTTCGCGTCCATCTTGGATGCGCACCTGGAGTCCTTCGCGTCGTCGGTGCAGAAGGCCGGGAGGAGCGTCGTCGAAGGCACCTTGGCGATCCACCGGGAGATGGCCCAGCGCTTCCTCCCGTCGGCGGTGAAGTTCCACTACAACTTTAACATGCGGGACCTGGCGAGCGTATTCCAAGGGCTATGCCAATTGCCGCCCCAGGTGCGCCAGGGCCTGCAAGTCGCGAGGCTGTGGATGCACGAGTGCGAGCGCGTGTACGCCGACCGGCTGATTTCGAACGGCGAGATCCAGCGGTGCCAGGAGATCATCGTGGACGTCGCGAAACGCGTGTTGGACGAGGACCCGGACGCGCTCTTCAAGCGGCCCAACGCCTGGACCACCTTCGCGACGCAGACCCTGGACGAAAGCACGGCCTACCTGCCGGTCAAGTCTATGGCTTCTTTGTCCAAAGTATTGCACGAACAGTTGAAAGAGTACAACGAGCAGAACGCCATCATGAATTTGGTGCTCTTTGACCAAGCGATGCTCCACGTGGTGCGGATCGCGCGCATCATCGGCTTCCCGCAAGGCAACGCGTTGCTAGTCGGCGTAGGAGGAAGTGGCAAGCAGTCGCTCGCACGCCTGGCCTCCTTCATCTGCGGCAACACCGTCAGCCAGATCGCCGTGACGTCGACCTTCGGTGTCGGTGAACTGAAAGAGGAGCTCAAGGAATTGTACCGGAAGGCGGGCGTCAAGCCCGCGGAACCTATCACCTTCCTCCTCACGGATTCGCAGATCGTGGACGAGCGCTTCCTCGTGTTCTTCAACGACGTGCTCGCCAGCGGCATCATCCCCGATTTGTTCACAAGGGACGAATACGACGCCATTTTTGGGGCTCTGCGGAACGCGGCCAAGGCCGAAGGGGTCGCGGACACGTTGGACAGCATGATGGAGTATTTTATCGGACGCGTCCGACATAACTTGCACGTCGTGCTCTGCTTCTCACCCATTGGCGAACTATTTAGAGTCAGAGCGCGGAAGTTTCCGGCATTAATCAACTGCACCGCTATTGATTGGTTCCACCCCTGGCCCAAGGACGCCTTGGTTTCCGTGGCGCAACACTTCCTGGGCGAGGTCGATTTGGGCCCGGCGGACGTGGCAGACAACATTTGTTTCCACGTGGCCGAGGTGCACGCGTCCGTGGGTGACCAATCGGTCCAGTACTACGCGGTGGAAAAGCGGTACAACTACGTCACGCCGACCTCCTTCCTGGAACTCATTAGTTTCTACAAGAGTCTCTTGGCGGAACGGAGAAAGGAAATGAAGGCCCAAATCGAGCGCTTAGCGACGGGCCTGCAAACGCTGAAGAACACTAATAAAGACGTCACGGCCCTCAAGGAGGACCTCAAGATAAAGATGGTCGAAGTCGACAAGAAGAAGGTGGCCTGCGACGCGTTCCTCGAGAAGATGGGCGAGCAGCGGGCCATCGCCGAGGGCGAGCAGGACGCGGCGAAGGTGGTCCAGGGCCGCGCGGACGCGGCGGCGTCCGACGCGGCGAAGATCGAGGAGTCGGCCGCCGGGGACCTGGCCAAGGTCCAGCCCATCCTGGACGCGGCGAAGGACGCCGTCAACTGTCTGGACAAGGCAAGTATTACGGAACTCAAGTCCTTCTCCAAGCCCCCGACGGGCGTCGATAAGGTCACGGACGTCTTGCTGATCCTGGTGAAGGGCGCGGGCAAGAAAGCGCTGGGCTGGGACGCGGCCAAGAAGATGATGGCCAAGGTCGACGCCTTCCTGCAGTCGCTCGTGGCCTACAGGGGCGAGGACATTCCGGAAGATATCGTGAAACGGTGCCAGCCCTTCCTGGACGATCCCGGGTTCACGTACGAAAAAATGAAGTCGAAATCGGCCGCCGCGGCCAACCTGTGCAACTGGGCCATCAACATCATCATGTACAACAAGGTCTACAAGAAGATACGGCCGCTGATGGAGGATTTAGCGGCGGCCCAGGCGGTCAAGGCCAAGGCGATGGAAGAATTGGCCGTCGTCGACGCGAAACTCGCCAAAATCAACGAAGCCCTAGATAAACTGCAAATGCAGTTTTTGGAGGCCACGTCCGAGAAGGCGCAGGTGGAGGCCATTGCGAACGCGTGCCAGGATCGGTTATCCTTGGCTGAACGGTTAACGAGCGGCCTGGCGTCCGAGTACGACCGGTGGACCATCGAAGTCGAACGATTACGAAGTGTAGAAAAGACCTTAGTGGGCGACGTCTTATTGGGCGCGGCGTTCGTCTCGTACATTGGGGCCTTCGGCTCGCAGTTCCGGAAACGGCTCACGAACGACTTCTGGATCGCCGATCTTGTTAATAGACAAATCCCCATGACGGCGGGCATCGAGCCCTTGAACTTATTAACGAACGACTCGCAGAAGGCCCAGTGGCAGAACGAGGGGCTGCCCGCGGATCGCATCTCGATCGAGAACGGCGCTATTATCACGAACTGTAACCGCTGGCCGTTGATCATCGACCCCCAATTGCAAGGCATTAGCTGGATTCGAAGTCATGAAGAGGCGAAGCTCAAAATCGCCCAGGCGGCGTTCGCGGAAAAGGAGGCCGCGCGGGCCGCACGGAAAGGCGACGACGAAGAGGAGGCGCCCGCGACGCAGGCCGGGATCGTCCAACTGCAACTGGGCGAGAAGAACTGGGTGTTCCGCGTGATTGAAGCCATAAGAAATGGGGACTGCGTCATTGTGGAGAACCTCGGCGAACAGATCGACGCCGTGTTGGACCCCGTACTTGCTCGAACGGTGGTCCGGAAGGGCCGCCAATTGTTCTTAAAGTTTGGGGGCGAGGAGGTCGAGTACGACCCCGGCTTCAAACTTTATTTACAGACGCGTTTGGCCAACCCGCACTACAAGCCCGAGATCGCCGCCCAGTGCACCCTCATCAACTTCATCGTGACCCAGTCCGGCCTGGAAGACCAGTTGTTGGCGAAGGTCGTCGGGAGGGAACGCGCGGACATCGAGGCGCAAAAAAACGAACTGGTCCAAAAGTTCAACGAGTACAAGATACAATTAAAAGAGTTGGAAGATGATCTGCTGTACAAGTTGGCCAATGCGCCCGTTGATATCTTATCTGATATTCCCTTAATAGAAGGGCTCGAATCTACCAAAGCAACCGCGGGCGAAATCGCCCTGGCCGTCAAAAAAGGCAAGGAGACGGAGATCGGCATCAACGAAGCAAGAGAGGTGTACCGACCCGTGGCCGCCGAGGCGTCCTGCTTGTACTTCATGCTCCTGCAACTGAACAAAATCCAGTACGCCTACCAGTACTCCCTGGCCTCCTTCGAGACCTTCTTCAAGAACGGCATGTCGCGGGCGGTCATGGCCGACGAGGCCAAGAAGCGCGTGGACGCTCTACTGAGTTCCGTGCGGTGGACGATTTTCCAGTGGGTGGCGAGAGGCTTGTTCGAGCGGCACCGGTTGGTCTTCCTAGTGCAGGTCGTCGTAGGTCTCTTGCAACAGGGTCTCAATGATACGCCGGAGGACGGCGGCGAGGGCGGCGCGTGGTCCAAGATCAGCGAACTCAGCGGCTACTCCCCGGAAGCGCTGGCGTTCCTGCTGCGGGGCCCGCAGAAGGATGACCCCGGCGACGCGCCGGCGCCCTGGCTGCAGAGCACGGCCTGGGCCATGGTCGGGGCCTTGGCGGAGCAGGAGACGTTGGGCTTTGAAAAGCTGCCCGCGGACCTCGAGGAGAGCGCCCCGCGCTTCCTGGAGTGGTTCAACCACCCGACGCCTGAGACGGAAAAGCTGCCGCTGGACTGGCGGGATCTGGATCGACGACCCTTCAAGAAGTTGTTGGTGGTACGGTGTTTGCGGCCGGACCGGCTCACGTCGGCGCTGATGCACTTCGTGAGGACCACGCTCCCGGGCGGGTCCGGCTACGCGGATTTGGACGCGGACTCGAACTCCATGGGCGTCCTGGAGCAGGCCTTTGATGACGCCTCGCCGACCGTACCCATCTACTTCATTTTGTCGCCGGGCGCCAATGTGGTAGCGGACGTGGACAAGCTGGCGGAGCGGGACGGCATGCGGGCCAACGAGACCTACTTCAACGTGTCCCTGGGCCAGGGGCAGGACATCGTGGCCCAAGAACGCCTGGAAGCGGCGCACCGAAGTGGCCACTGGGTCATCTTGAACAATGTTCATTTGATGCCCAAGTGGCTCAAGAAGGTGGAGAAGCTCTTGGACGAGTATGCGGAGAGCGGTTCGCATGCCAACTTCCGGGTGTTCATGTCTTCGGACCCGTCGAACTCCATTCCCATTGGGATCCTCGATCGATCCATTAAGCTGACGTGCGATCCCCCGAGTGGTCTCCAAGCCAATGTCAAGCAAGCGTTCTGCACCTTCTCCCGGGAAGAGTACGAGGAACTGGAGGGGCGTACGCGAGGCATTCTGTTCGGCCTGTGCTACTTCCACGCGATCATGCTGGAACGGAGGAAATTCGGCGCGCAGGGCCGGAACATGCACTACCCCTTCGCTATCGGTGATCTCATCAACTCGGCCTCCGTCTTAAGGAATTACATGGAGAACGCGCCCACGAAGGTGCCCTGGGACGACCTGCGCTACTTGTTCGGCGAGATCATGTACGGCGGGCACATCGTGAACGACTTCGACCGCTTGGTTTCCGGCGAGTACCTGGCCTACTTCATGAAGGACGAGTTGCTGGACGAGATGGACATGTACCCGTACCCCGACGTGAAGTTGCAGTACTTCGCGGCGCCCCAGACCTCTGATAGTTACGACAAAATTCTGCAGCACATGGACACGATGCAGAACGACTCACCCCTGGCCTACGGCTTCCATCCTAATGCCGAAATTGGTTTCAGAACGGACCAGTCGGAGCAGCTGTGCGTGTCCATCCTGGATCTCGGCGCTGGAAGTGCGGAAGGCGCGGAGGAGGGCGACTCGAAGCAGACCGTCGCGGAAGGGCAATTGCAGGACATCCTGGAGAACCATAGGGATGCGCAGTTCGACATCGACGCCATCCTCTCGTTGTTGGACGAGCCGGGGCCCTACCACACGGTGTTCCTCCAGGAGTGCGAACTGATGAACGGTTTAATTCAAGTCATGCTCGCTACCTTAGAAGAACTCGACCTGGGCTTCAAGGGCGAACTGACCATGGGCGACCACATGGAGAAGCTGCAGGACGCCTTGTACCTGGACCGCGTGCCCCAGGTCTGGCTGAAGGTCGCCTACCCGTCCATCCGCGGCCTCACCACCTGGTTGAGCAACCTGAAGGGCCGGCTGGAGCAGCTCCGGGAGTGGACCAACGGGCCCACGGACATTCCCCCCGTCACCTGGTTGTCCGGTCTGTTCAATCCGACGTCCTTCCTCACGGCGGTGATGCAGACCACGGCGCAGGCCCAGTCTCTCGAATTGGATAAATTACGAGTGGCCACGGAGGTCACGAAGCGCATGGACCCCTCCGAGTTCTCGACCCATAGTCGAGACGGCGCCTACGTCTACGGCCTGGCGCTGGAGGGCGCGAGGTGGTCCATGCAGGGGGCCGTCCTGGAGGCGTCGGCGGCGGGCGAGATGACCTGCGCCATGCCCGTGATCAACTGCAAGGCCGCGCCGGCCGACAAGGCCGAGTCCAACGTGTACGAGTGCCCCTGCTACATGATCCTGCGGCGGGGACCGACCTACGTGTTCTCCGCGCCGTTGAAGACCAAGGCGCCGTCGGCCAAGTGGGTGCTGGCGGGGACCGCGCTCATCATGGACGTGGCGACGAAGTAGTTTGCCTGTGTAAAATGCGACTGCTGAATACTCTACTAAGTAGAGAAATAAACTTGAACTACCCCTCCGCCTTAGCCCCCCCCCTTGGCGCTGCGCAGCATCTTCCCCGCCCGCCTTAACTCCTCGTTCTCCTGTTCCACGTCCCGCGCCTTCTGCGCCTTGAGCTCGTCCAGCGACTTCCCGAACAGCGCCTCCCTATAAAACAAAACCCAGTTCGCGCACTGCGCCCGCCGGGTCTTGTTCGGGGTCAAACCTTCTAGCATGAAGCCCGTCCAGCCCACTTGGCGCAGGTGCTCCTTGATGCCACCCTTGTACTTCATCGGTATCGACGCCACGAGCGCCTGGTTGGCCCTCAGTATATTTTCGTCCACGTCCTTGGAATACACGCGCGTTACACCAATTAAATCGGGCGGCTGCGGGTACTTGGCCCGCCACTTCGGGAAGACCTCTTCACTGTCCCAGCCGGTTTCGGTGCGCCGGTAGCCGAGGCAGCGCCACACCAATTCATTGACTTCGTCGTCCGTGACCTCTTCCCGCACGAACTTGACGATTCGCTCGTTGGTGAGCTCCTCGGCTCTAACGCCGCCCTCGGGCTCGCCACGCGACGCGCGCATGACGGTCAGCGGCGCCGGCTTCGGCTTGGACACGGCCACGCCGACAGGATCGCCCTCGCGCAGGGCCTCTCCGGCGCCGCCGAGGACGGGAGACGGGAACCGCTCCAGAATAGCTTGCGCGCACGCGGCGACGTCCTCAGTACCTGTCGAGGCCATGTCCACGTAGAACGGCTCACTCGCCCCCACGCCGGCGTTCGAGCGGTCCCGCGCGCGGCTCTTGAGGTAGCCCACATCGTAATGACTCTCGAGCATGTCCGCCACGAACGCGCCCCAGTCCTTCGCATCAATGAGGTCGTTCCACCGCGAGACCGCCTTCTTGCCCGCCGTCGGCGCGCAGAAGGCGAGGAGCTGCCTTAATGACTCCGTGCCCTCCGCGCCGTCTTCGAAGTGCGCGTAGCCCTCCCGGATCCACGCCACCCTGGACGCAACGGGCACGTCCACTTCCACCACCGGCGCCGCCGCCAAGCGTTTGAAGATTGGCCTTGGAACCGTCAGCCGCCCGACCATGGCCGACTCCAATTCCACAAAAACGGGACGTGCGGGGTCCAGCACACGTAATGCAGCATAAAGCCGCGATTCAAACTGCTTCTGGGACGGCTGGGCCACGCCCGGCTCCGCGCCCAGGATGGAGCCCCGGTGGTTCGCCAGGCCCTCCAGGTCGATCACCTGGGCGCCCCGCGATGCGAGCGCGTCCAGGATCTTGCCCTTGCCCGAGCCCGTGGCGCCGCCGACCGCCACGCAGTGCTCCATGAGCGCGCCCTCACTGTCGTCGTACAGCGCCTCCCGGACCAACTTCCGGTAGCTCTTGTAGCCGCCCTCCAACAAGGCCACGTGCCAGCCCACCCGCGACAGCGCGTGCGCCAACGCCCCACTTCGGTCGCCGCCGCGCCAGCAGTACACCAGTATGCGCGCGTCCCTCGGTAGGCTTGCCACGCGGTCGTCGGCCAGGATCTGCGAGAGCCGGTTCGCGACGAGGCTGGCGCCCCGGACTCGCGCCCGGAACCGGTCCGAGGCGTACGTCGTGCCGACCTCGGCCCGTTCTTCATCGTTCAACACGGGATAGGAGAGCGCGCCCGGCACGCGGTCCTCCGCGAACTCCGCGGGCGACCGCGCGTCCAGGACCACGTCCCAGGCGCTCGCGTTCGGGACGCTCACCGGCGCATATTTCCAGCGCGGCCGGCTCGGGTCCGAGGCCGGGTCCAGGCGTTCGCCCTCGATGATCGGGACCGTGTGGCGCACGCCCGCGTCGCGGGCGTGGCGCCGCGTGGGGCGTTGTACGTGTCTCGTGGGCGGCACGAGCGCGCCGGCCGCGGCGAGCAAAGTGATGTGGCGGCGCATCGTCGTCTGCAGCCACCGCACCGCTGGCAGCGCCAGAGCAATGCTGAAGCGTGGTTGGCGTCAGCCCTGCAGCAGCGGTGCGAGACAGCCTGCAGTTCGATGCTGTAACCGAGCGCTCGGTTACGCGCTCGCCCGTCGTGATCGCTCGTGCCAGTGCTGCTGCATCGGCGCCAGGCTGTGAAACCCGCACGATGCTATCAAGTCCCGGGCACGCCCCCCCCCCCTCGCGTGCACGCCACCGGTGCGAAGAAGAACAACACAATTACACAGCCCGAGCGGTCACGATGTACATGGGGTCCCGCGCGCCGCGGCCCCGCGCGGACACGTCAAGGGCCCGGGCCTCCCCGAAGCCGCCGGCGTACGTCAGGTACTGCCCGATGAGCTCCAGGTGGTCCTCGTCGCCCATCGACACCCACATGCGTATCGCTTTGGTCATGAACATGCGATTCGACTGGGACAGGATGATCGTGCCGCCCGGGCGGAGCACGCGCCGCGCCTCCGCCAGGACTTGCACGGGCTGCGTGAGGTAGTCGATGGACACGACGCACGTCACCACATCAAAGCTTTTGTCCTTGTAGGGGAGCTGGGGTGTTTTGTTGAGGTCCCGCTGCGTGTACTCTGTGAGTTGAGTGTTGGCTCTCAGTTCGCGCTCGTTCATGCCTGTGCCCGCGACGCGGCCCAGTTTGAGGTTCTGGGGGTAGTGGCTCACCCAGCTGGAGCAGATGTCGAGGACGTCGCTGCCTTGTTTAATCTCGCGCCTGTAGTAGTTCGTCAGGGCACTTACGGCGCCCTCGTCGACGTGGTACACTAAGCGCGGCTGCTTGTCCGGGTAGAAGAGCGCGTCGTCGTTTTCATCGTAGCGCTTGAAGTCGTTGTCCGAAAAAGGAATTGTCGCGGGCCAGTTCTCCCTGTCGACGAAGATGCGGGAGGAGATGTCCACGTTTCTCGTCAGGTCCAGGCCGGTGCTGTCGCCCGTGAGCCGCTTGACGGTCTCGTAGGCGATCGGCTGGCCGTCGGGGCCGATCTCGGCGACCACTTTCTGCTCGACGTAGCGCGCGTCGGCGGCGCGCGCCGGTCGCAGGAGCGTCAGTGGTGCCGCAGCGATGAGCGAGCGGCGCCGGAGGGTAGGTTGGGCAGCGAGCGCGAGCGGTGCGATGCAGAGCAGCTTCATTTTTTAGAGTGCTCCAAATCGATGGATGCTGTGCTGTGCGCTGTTTGTAAACCACTGGGCGTCCAAGACCAGGGCGCGATGTCCGACTAGTGACCTTTAGCTTTAGCTTTAACAGCCAAGTGCGCTCGACAGCTGGTCTTTATTGCTCTGAAAACCCGTCTCGCGGGTTTTCTCGCGGGTTTTCTGCCGACGCCCCCGGCTGACTATTCGAGCCCTGGGCCACAGACGCCCAGTGGTTACTAGCTTGACGGGTTTAGCAGCGTTGGTCCGCTGAGGCACACCCCCAAAACGTTGACCACAACTGCTGCTGCACTGCAAAGCTAGTTTTGCACGATGCATGAGGAGATTGTGGTCTGCGAACTGCTCTCCGTCGAGCCGATACCGAACAAGGACCGGCTCAAAAAGTGCACCGTCTCGGACGGCGACAAGCAATTTTGCGTGGTCTCCAACGCCCCTAACGTGCTGCCCGAGAAGGTCGGCAAGCGAATAGTGGTCGCGCGCGTCGGCGCCGAGGTCGGCGAGATAACAGTGACGAAGGCGAACGTGGGCGGCGTCGTCTCCGAGGGCATGCTCTGCGACGAATTCATGCTCTGGGGCAAGAGCGCGGGCACGGCCGTGTACCTGGACGACTGCGAGGTGGGCGCGAGTCCGCCTTCATCAAAACCGCGGCCGAAGGAGCACGTGACCGAGGTCGCGCCCATCGCCACGGGCGAGGGCCTCTTCGAGAAGAAGCTCTCCAAGGAGGAGAAGAAGGCCAAGGCCAAGGCCGAGAAGGAGGCAAGGAAGGCGCGCAAGGCGGCGAAGAAGGCGGACGACGACGCGACCGTCGAGGAGGCGTACATTTAATGTTAAAAAGGGCCAGTTGCCACGGCTGATGGGAGAGAGAGCAGCATAAAGCGGGCAAGGGGGGCAAGGGAGGCCGACGTCGGCGACTCGCGAGGAGGGGATTTTTTTTTCGCCACACTGTGCACGCTGGGACGCGGCCTGTTTCCCCACGAGCAGCCCCGGGGTCGATCGCAGAGTCCTCAACATGGTCCGGGTACGGCTCGCAACCCAAGCTCGGGGGGAAATGGAATTTTCGCAAGCACGACGGGGTCCCTTGGCGGTCCGGGAGTCTTCCTGGGGGCCGTGCCGATGGGTCCATGCGGCGAGGGGGGGGCGCGGCGCGGCCTCGCAAAAAATTAAAGCTGGCCGACGTTGCACCGGCATCACCAGCTCGTCGCACAGCAATTTTTGGCAAGACGGCTATTTACGAGCGTATTTGACGCAGTTGCACAGCCCGGTCGGTTACAGAGTCCACGAGCCCATATTATCCACGGGGCAGCCATCGGCGTAGCCGCGGAGTGCCCAGGAGCCGCGGCAGCGAGCTTTTGGTTTTTACGGCTAAAAGCCTCCCAGTGAGCGCGTACAAGCCGCGCCGGACTGCCAGCCGCAGCCGAGCGGGTCGCCTGGACCGCCTGGCGCGTCCCGACGCTCACGCGGTGGCGCGGCGCCGGTCCCTCCGGCCGCGGCGCGTCCGACGTGACGGCGGGACGGGGCCCCGGGTACCCGGCGCCGCCGCCACGCCGGCTGCCCGGCAGCGCCCGCGGCGGCCGCAGCGCACCCCGGGCGGCCAGCACACACACCGCCGCGAGCTAAGCAAGGCAGAACGCCCCGCCCCGAATAATTCGGCCGCCCGGCCACGAGAGACAATGGAGGCCCTGCTTAAACGTTCACCCCCCACAGGTTTCGACGAGCAGTAAAGCGGTCAAGCCGGACGGGCGACCGTATTTAAACCATGGTGTGGAAGCATGCCGCTGTGTTGGTTACCGTGACCACGGCGCGCGCCGCGGCGCCCGACGCCGTGCCGGCCCTGCGACGGCCCGCCTTGGAGCTGGAGCCCGCGCCCTTCCAGGACGCCCCCAAGGCGGCGGACGATGGCGCCTGGTGGGCCGCGGCCAAGAGCGGCGAATCCGTAGCCGAGCTCGAGCGCATGTCGTCGTTGCTGCGACGGCAGCTCCAGGACGGCGCCTACTCGTACCTTTTTACCGAAGGTCCCTCGATGATGCCGTCGCCCCAGCCGTCGCCCATGCCCTCGGCGATGCCCGTGGCGCAGCCCACGGCCGCGACCGTCGCGCCGACGCCCGACTGCGGCTCGGACTCCATGTACACGCTGACTTTAACTGACACCAACGGTGCGGACGGCTGGGGCGGCGAGACCTACACTATTGGTAGTGAGACGGGCACGCTGGCGAGCGGCGCCGAGGACGCGGTCCAGTTCTGTCTTGCGGACGGCGCCTACACCCTGACGCTTTCAGGTAGTGGCACGGCCGTCTCCTTCTCGAGTGGCGGCCTAGGGCTGGTAACAGGACCCGCGTCCGTCGCCGTTGAAGTCGACGACGGCTCCGTCGACGCGGCGCCGACGCCGCAGCCCACCGAGGGCCCGCCGTCGCCCACGGCGAAGCCCGTGCCGGCCCCGACGCCCAAGCCGACGCTGACCCCGGAGCCCTCGTCCGCGCCGGTGCCCGCGCCGACGCCCGCGCCCGTGATCGCGCCCACCGCCGCGCCCACGACCCTGGAATTCCGGGAAGCCGCGCTCCTCGCCGCGGCGAACGCCGGGTCGTCGAGCTCGAGCTCGGGCACGCCGCAGACCGCCTCGGCGGGCTTCATCGTGCTCTACATCGTGGCGGCCATCGTCTTCTGCGGCCTGGTGGGCCTGCTGGTCGCCTGGCGCCGGCAGAAGGAGCGCAAGCTCACGGAGCGCAAGGACTCGTGGGACATCTCCACCATGTTCACGGACGAGGCCAACCTGCCCGACGCCGAGGAGATGATTGACGTGGAGCCCGAACAGGGCGCCGGCGTGGCCCTGTCCGGGGGCGACGGCGCCCTCGTCCCGCTCGACGACGACGTGCCGCAGGCGCTCCAGAAGATCACGCAAGCTGCCGAGCTTTAGATCAAAAAATTCCCGACTCCCCGCCCCGCCCCGACCCGGCACAAGTGGGGCCCGGGCGCCCCCCCCCCTCCCCCTCCCCCCCCCCCCCTTTTTAACCACACAATACACCATATTTTATATCCGCGGCGGCGCCGCGGCCCCGGGGCGCCCCGGGG
>Ga0114994_10000742_pt1 | contig 22555 bp, 18 predicted proteins | sample ArcticOcean_MG_C_9_FD_87043 | JGI IMG/M metagenome (GOLD analysis project Ga0114994, IMG submission 87043) | Marine microbial communities from western Arctic Ocean - ArcticOcean_MG_CB2_152 | ecosystem: Environmental > Aquatic > Marine > Oceanic | place: Arctic Ocean: Canada Basin | collected...
CCGCCGCCGCCGCCACCACCGGGGCCGCCGCCGTCGACGCCCTCGCTGCTGCGACACCTCTTCAAGACGCAGTCGCCGGAGTCCGCCGAGCGCGTGGCCGCCGTCCTGGCCCGCCGGTCGCCGCCGTCCGCCGTGGCGCGGGCGCGGGCGCCGCCGGGCTCAGCTCGAGGGGGTGCGCTTGCGGATGGGGTGGGGTAAGCGGCCTGTCAGTTTCTTGTTTGTCGTCGAACGCGGCGTCGGGCGCACTTCTTCCACACAGCGTAAGGTTTGATTTTCGCATCCTCCCTAGCCTTGCGCGAGGACTCTTGCTACGCTTGGTATGTCCTGATACAGCCGCACAAGGTTCGGGTTCAGCTTTTCGCTTGCCCAAAATCAAAACACACACCAAAACAGGGAGCAGCAAACTCTGGAGCTATAAACAGTCTACACACGCGCAGTTCAGCGTACCCGGACGTTCCGCGGTACACTCTCCTCGCCAGAAACGCTTCATATCTCACACGCCCGCTACATCGTGCAACTTGCGCAGGGCACCCCCGAGCTATCGACGCTCGTGACGGCCCTCAACGCGGCGGACCTCACCGACACGCTTTCGGGCAAAGCTCTCTTCACTCTATTTGCGCCCTCGAACGCGGCCTTCGCTAAGTTGCCGGAGGAGACGCTTAATTTCCTCCTCTCGGACGAGGGCAAGGACGAACTCACGTCCATTCTTCTCTATCACGTTACCCATGGCCGCGTGCTGTCGACGCAACTTATTGAAGGCGAGGAGATTCCTACGCTGCAAGGCGCAGATGTGACAGTGACCGAGGTCTCGCCCCATGTGATCATAAACGACGCCAAGGTCGTGTATGCGAACGTGATGGCGACGAACGGGGTGTTGCACATGATAGACACGGTGCTGATGCCGCCGCGCGACAGCTCGGACTCGGCGCCGCCCCGCGCGACAGCTGCGTTCGCCGCCGCCACCGCGTTGGCGTTCTACGTCCTCTAAAAGGACCTCCCTCCCGCCCCTTGTACCGCGTCATAAGGACACGGCCGCCCCTTCCCCCTTCTCCTCCCGCTGACTTGCTTAATCCCACCGGTCAGTTTATAGTCTCCACAACGGGGTCGAGTTGGCTCCTTCTAAACAAACATTAACCAAACAAATCGCCCGCCGACCGCTTCCGGGAAAAACGCGAGTGGACCGCCTCGACGGCGGCGCGCTGCGCGGGCGCCAGGCCCGGCGCGACGCGCAAGCAGTCCACGGCGCGGCGCTCGTACGACGCGTCGCCGGCGCGACCGCGGCGCCGCGGCAGCTCGACACGCACGGCGGGCGCCGAGGACCGCGGCGCGAACGCCGCGGCGGGCGGCGCCGGCGCGCCCGCCCAGAAGAGGAGTCCCTCTTCGGCGTCGGACGCGCCGTCGTCGGAGCTGACGTCGGACGGGCCCGACGACGAGTCCGTCGCCTCGCCCCGCATCGCCCGCGACCGCCGCTTCGCGCGGCAGACGTCCGCCACGAACTGCGGCAGCGCGCCCGGCCGCAGCACGAGGCACAACTGGCAGAACAGCTCAAAGCCGCCGAACCACCGGTCCCGTCTTCTCTCGCGGCAGAAGAACAGCATCATCGGGAGCTCGTCGCCGTCGGCGAAGAGCGACGTCGGGTCAAGTCCCAGCTCGCGCGCGAGCCGCGCCGCCCGGTGCAGGGACGGCAGTGGTGCGGTCGATGGCGCCTCGGCCAGGTGCCGCGCATGACTTAGCGCGTCGCTCGCGGTCTTCCAGTCCCGGCGCGGTGGGCGGCGACGCGCCGGCGGCGGCGCGGGCTGCGGCGGTATTCGTTTCGGCGGCGGCGGCGGCGCGCTAAAGTCCGGCGGCCGGAGCGTCCAGACGCCGCCGTGATCATCGCGCACGGCGACGCCGCCGCGGTGCACCCAGAGCGCGACCGCGTTCAACGGCGCGGCGACACACGACACGGGCTCGGAAAAGGGCCGCCGCGGGCAGAACGCGACGACGCCCGTCGCCCCGAGAAGCGCGACGCCGCCGGGGACGGGGGCTACGGCGCGGCAGTGTGCTTTCACGCGGCCCCAGGTCGTTGTTGCGAGGCCGGTCTCCTCGTAGGCCACGCGCATGACGTCGCCGGTGTCGGCCACGACAAGTAACTCGTCGCCGTCCCGGCAGACGACGCCGGACCCCCCGAGTCGTTTTTCGAAAGCGCCCCGTCGCACGACGAGCGGCGCCGCGCTCACGCGCCACGCCCCCCGGCCGCGGCCCGCGGCTACTAAATAGTCTGGCGGGGCGTCGGCCGCGCGCGCCCGCAGGCCCACCGCGAGGCGGCCGCCCCGCCGGCCGAGGGCGCGGCAGAAGACGCCCGTCGCTTCGCGCCAGAAGACGCGCCGGCCGTCGAAGGCCGCCGAAGAGACGGTCGCGTCGGTGAGTTGCGAGGACCCCACGCGGCGCCAGCCCATGTCGGCGGTGCACCAGACGTCGGCGCGGCCCTGGGCTTCGACGATCACGAGCGTCGCGTTCGTCGATTTTTTCGACTCGGAGAGACATATCTCCGCGTGCGGCCCGTGCCGGATGGCGCGCGCCCGCGGCACGGCGCAGGCCACGGCGCCGTCGCCCTCGGCGACGGCCTTGGCCAGCGCCTCGACGGCGTCGCGCGGCGCGGGCGCTTCGGCGGTCGCGAAGACGAGCGTGCACTGATGACTTCGTGCGGCGACCGTCAGCGCGACGTGCGACGGCGACGTCGTGACGCGCACGAGCTGGCCGGCGCCCCGGCGGTGCAGGGCCCGCAGGACTGCTGCCGGCGCCGCGTCGAGCGGGTCGCTGCCGAAGCGTTGCAACATCCCTATGCCGTCATCGGTGCTCTGTTACTCTGTGAGCATTTTGGCTCTGTACCGTGCGCCAACTTCCCTGCTCGGTGGTGCGCGTCCAGTTGGTGGTCTAGCTTAGCTTTAGTGCCTGATACCGCACGGGCGGACCAACTTTTTTGCCAGCCTTTTTAGTGGGAAAACCCGTCAAGCAAATTATCGTGCGGGTTTCTCCGAGCCCTGACCACGCAAAAGACGCTGTTTGCAGCTGCCTGGCGTGCTATAACTGCTGCACGGTAACACTAAGGCTATTAGATCAATACCTGTGCTTGGGAGCGACTAGTTCGACGCCATCGAGCCTATACAGCTGTGTATATAGCAACGTGTAGGACTCATGCGAGACGTCTTCAGAACACTACTGCTCGTGCCGTTATTGGCGGTAGCCCTCACGCCGCCAATGCACCGCTGCGCGCCTCGCCGCCCAGCTTTGGGTGCCGTGGCCGGCGGCCTCGGGGACGCGGGCCCCGCGGACGACGCGGCGGCGCGCGCCTGGGCGTCGCAGCTGCGCGCTGGCGCCGCGAAACGCGCGCCGCCGGCCGCCGCGGGCGTGGCGATTGGCTTCGCCGGGCGCGTCGCCGCCACGGGCCGCGTGCCGCCGAAGCTCGCCTCGCGCCTGGTGTTCGGGTCCTTCGTCCTGCTCTCGACGGCGCTGGCGGCGCCGGAGCGCTCGGTCGCGCTGGCGCCGAGACCAAAACGCGTTCCCGCGTTGGTCCTGGCCCGCCAGCTCGCCATCGCGGCGGGTGCGGCGGTGGTCGCTAGTCTCGCGCCCCCGAGGCGCAGCGCCGTCGCGCTCGCTCTCTTGGCCGCCGTCGCGCGCTGGGCCCGCACCGGCGAGGGCGGCTTAGCCGCGCGCGTCACAGCGCGGGCGGCGTAATTGCGCGCAAGCCGTGCCTACGTACCGGACGGCCTCTCCGTGGCGGCGTACGCGCAGACGAAGCTCCGCGAGGAGGACGACAAGAAGGCGCTGGACCTAGGAGCGTGGGGGCCGAGGTCCGGGCGCGTCGCGGCGTTGGGCGCCTTCGACAAGGCGTGGCTCGCGTCGTTCTGGATGGGAGGCAGGCCGCCGTCCGAGTTGTCCGCGGACCAGCAGATGTGGCGCGACGCCGGCGCGCTGTCGGTGAAGCAGGCGTCGAAGCTCAAGGCGTCGAAGCTCGGCGAGAAAAAGTTCCTCGGGCTGTTCTAGTCCTGTCCGGTTGTGTGTCGCCTGTCGCAGCGCAGGGAGGACTCTCCCCCAGCCCCCATTAATGTTCATTGTGCGGTACTCGGAGGATTGTTTTTTATCAGCACCGGGGCGTCTAGTGCTTCATGATGGTGCCCGGGTTCATGGACTTGAACTGGGGCTTCTTCTCCTTGCCCTTCCGTGTCATGGACTGGAGCTGCGGCGGCTTGGCCGCGAGCGCGGCGGCCGGTGCAAGCGCGGCGACGACCGCGGCCGGGAAGGCCACCTTCATGGCCGCCCGGCGGTCTATGGCCGGCTTCTTCGCGGGCTGCAGGGCCGAGGCCGCGCCGAAGAGGAGGGCCACGATGAGCTTCATGGTGCCTGCGGGGAGGGTCGCGTGTCGAGCACGAGCGACGCGCTTCGGGTTTCGGGTTCGGAGTGCGAGCGTATGCGATAACCGCGTCGAGGTCAACCATCGAGAGCTCACGGTAGTCGCCATTCATGCCGCCCGCGCGCGCGGCGTCAGAGCAGGCCTTGTTCAGCCTCACGCTGCACCGGTTCCCTCGGCCCGTCTCCGAGTGCCGCCGCGCAGCTGCTGCATATAAATCCGCTGTAGAGGAGTGATTAAGTCGCCGGTAGACGCTTTTTGTCTGGTGGTTGCGCTGTGTGAAGCGGTGAGATGCTGCAATCTGAGCGTCGAGCTCTCTTCACCTCGCTCCTCTGACACGTGTTGTCGGCTGTTGGGATGGGTCGATCTGAAGCTCCGAAGCTCGCGACGGCTAAGTAACTGCGAAACCCGCACGTTGAGAAACCCGCGCGATCAAATTTTGCGACTGACCTTTCCACTGCCAAACGACACCGTCGCGTATCGATTCAAGCACACCAGTTCTCAGCAACGCACCGCGCAGCCAACGATGCTTGGTGGCGACGATCAGCTCGGCAGCGCGCGCGTGAAACTGACGAATGTGTGGGCGACGATGAAGGGCGTCTTCGCGCGCGCCTGGGACCACAAGAGCGCCTGCTTCTTCGTGGGCTCCGTGATCCTGATGCACGCCTTCGGCGACGAACTCGCCGTTTAGAAGCGCGATGGTTTTACCAGATCACATTGAAGAGCCTGCGCGCGATGGCAACATCGCGGTGGTAGAAGAGTGGCTCGACGGCGCTGGGCTGGGAGCCGTTAACGAAGTAGATAATTATGGACAAACACTTCTCTTGCTGTCTGTAAACGGTTCCATTGGAAGTAAACACGTCCAGTTTGCTAGGAGAATGATCGCGAGAGGCGCTGACGTAAATTTACGCGATCCAGATACTGGTAATACGGCACTGAAGTTCGCATGCTATCCAGGAGGCTCCGCGTCGTCAATGGTATCGCTCCTTCTCCAGGCAGGAGCCCGAGTAAACTACAGCCAATGGGGAGAAAACATAACTCCTCTCGGGACATTACTAACTGAATTTGATTTTTACGTGGGTTTTTCTTTCCTTTCTGATAATCCGCAGACTCTGGGACAAGTTTCGTGTTCGGGACTGGAAATTATGGAGCTCTTACTTCGCAATGGCGCCTCGCTCGACCGCTGCAGGGAAGACCTCTCGGCTGAGGAGCTCATGCAAGCTTTTCTAACTAACAGCCCACATTACGCCGACGACGAGTACTTCACCAAGTGCCGGGAACTCGTGGCTGGCGTCCGCGCGCACGGAAGCTGGAAGGCCATGTGCCTTGCTCCTCTCAAGGACTTCCTCCGCCTCCGCAGCTTGCTCGTCCGGGGCCGCGCCAAAACGGACAGCCGGCGCCTCGAGCGCCTCGCGCGCCTGCCGAACGGCGCCTGCTGGCACGTGCTCTCGTTCTGGCGCGATGCCGCGTGAGAACAGTGCGTGGCCACGCGTGACGACGGCCCGCGTGCTGATCACGCCGCGGCGACCGCGTGACGAACGCGTGCTTAGACACTGTGCAACTTAAATTACCTAACTAGAACTCACAACGGGCGCCGCGGCGACGTCGTCGTGCACCTCGAGCACGTCGAGCTGGAGGATGTCCGACTCGCAGCCCACGAGCGACGCGAGCGACGGCTCCGTGCGCCCGAGGTCCCCGTGGACGAACCTGCGAGGAATTCCAGTGATGAGGCGCGGTCGCGGGATTCCGCACGGTCAACGCACTCCTTGATGTACATCCCAGCGCTCGTGTCCATCTCCAGGATGCCGAACCGCGGATTAACCAACTCGAGCTTCAGCCGCAGCACCTGCTTGTCGCGCGTGGCCAGCGACCGCGAGTGCATGACGCGCACGGGCGTCTTCTGATGAACCGTCAGCGGCGCGCTTGTGGAGACGCGCGCCGCGTCGTCGGCCGACCGGTCGCTTCCGAACCAGATGACGCACGAGTACGTCTTCACCTTGGTCTCCGCAGAAGCGTTGACGGCGTCCGCCTTGGCTTTGTCCGCGATTTCGACGGACCTGCGTACGACTACGGTGGGAACTCGACGACGACCGATCGCACGCCTCCACGCCATCGAGCAGAGGAAATTTAAGTTCCGACTCGGCCACGCGCAACACCTCGACGACGCCGCTCGACCGCGCCACGACGCTTTTAGTAAACTCGGCCACGACGTCGCGCACCGCCCAGCGGCGGCAGTTCTGCAGCTCCACGTAGGCCGGCCGCCCCCGCCCCAGCATGCGCACGTCCCAGTCCTCGCGACCCGACGCGGCCAGCTTCGCCGCGTCGCAGTCCGCCACGTCGTTCGCGGCCCCGCAGACGTACTCCTCGATGGACCCGACGCCCTTGACCCGCCCGTCGACGACCCACGTCGACTGGGGCGTCCGCCGCCCCAACTTGCGGTAGCGGAAGGCCAGGTAGACGGGCTCGCGCGCGCACTTGACGGTCGCGCGGACCGGCGTCGCCTCCGCGTCGGCGAGCCACGCCGTCAATGCGGTCCGCTCGTCGTCGTTGAGCATCTCGAGCGCGGCGGCGACGCGCGCCGCGGGCACGGGCTCCGGGGGGCCCTTCAAGCGCTTGCCGCGGCCGCGGCCGCGGCCGCGGCCCCGGCCGCGCGGCGGCGGCGGCGGCCGCGGCCGGAGGCGCGCCGGTAATGCGGCCACGTCGTCCGGGGCGCCTTCGAAGCCGATATCAAATGAGCAGGAGCCCGGCGGCGCCGCGTCCGTCCCGCTTGGCGGCGCCAGGCGGGCCAGGTCCGCCGCCACAAAGCGCCGCAGCGCGTCCTTCACGGAGTGCGTGGCGCCGCTGGCCGCGGCGTCGCGCACGGCCCACGACGGCGGCGCGGCGACGTGCAGCGCCCAGCCGCGGGCGGCGCCGAGGCCGGCGTGTTTATTTGCTGCGTCGGCGACGGCCCGGGCCGTCTTCTCGTCGAGCGCACCGAGGCAGAGGGCGCAGGCCTCGTTGGGCGGGACGTCGAGCGCCGCCTGCAGCGCACCGCGCAGCGCGGCCGGGGCCGCGTCGTACAACGCCCAGGGCGGCGCGCAGTGCCGCAGCGCGCAGCGGTCGCAACCGCCGCGCTCGAGCACGCGCCTACACGTCGCCGCGTTCTCCGCGACGAAGTGGGAGAGGGGGTCCTGCTCGGCCATTATTATGCAGCGTTCAGGCAGCACTCACAGCTACGCTGCCGCAGCGGTCGCGCGTGTGCTTGCAAAGCAATGGACAGCACTTGAGAGGGACTCCTTTGAGCGATGCGCTTACAAGCCGCTCGCAGTAGCCTGCAAGGGCAAAATTGCCCCTCGCAGCCCGAAAAAATTCCGTGCCAAATCGCACACACAGGCGTGTTTTACCACCCACGCCTCACAATTCCATCGATACTAGTCACACGCATTGCTTCGACAGCCCACAGCTGGTCCAACAGGCCTCCGCGCTGAGCCCGAAGCTGCAAACAGCTCCCTGCACCACAACAGCTCCTGCACCACAGCTCCCTGCCATGGCCGCCCGCCGCGTCTTGAGCCTGCGCGGCAGCGACACCGCAAAGCTCCTGCAGAGCCTCTGCACCAACAACGTGCAAAAATGGTTCTACGGGACGGCGCCGGCGCTCGCCGCCGCGTTCCTCACGACGAAGGGCCGCGTGCTCGCGGACGCCACTTTCTGGCGGCACGACGGCGCGGTGCTCATCGACTGCGACGCCGGTGCGGCCCCCAAACTCTTGCGGCACCTCAAGATCTACAAGCTGCGCGCGGACGTGAAGCTCAGGGCCGAGGACGGGCTGGACGTCATCACGTCCACCGTAGCGTTACAGGACTGCGTCGCGAGCGGTCCCGACCCGCGCACGGCGCTGCTCGGGAGCCGCGGCATCGTGGAGAAGGGCGTGGAGGGCGAAGCGCCTGGGTTATACCTGAGGAGGCGCCTCGCATTAGGAATAGCGGAAGGAATAGAGATAGAGGGCGCCCTGCCGCTGATCGGGAACATGGACCGGCTGCACGCGGTCTCCTTCGACAAGGGCTGCTACCTGGGCCAGGAGCCCACGGCGCGCGCCAAGTTCCGGGGCCAGGTGCGGCGGCGGTTCATGCCGGTCGCGCTGCACGAGACGGACGTCACGCACTCGGCGGCGCGCGCCGAGCCGCCGGCGGACCCCGTGCCCTTCGCGCCGTTGTCCGTCGAGTGGCCCACTATTGGAACGAAGCTCGTGAGCGGGGGCAAGGACGTGGGGAAGCTCGTCGCCGTGTCGCCGGAGTCTACGGCCGCCATAGCCGACCTCAAGCTGGACTTCGCGCTGTCCGGCGAGGTGCTCGATGTAGTGGTGGCGGGGAGCGCCGTGCGGGCGGCGCCCTACGTGCCGCCCTGGTGGCCCGACGAGGAGGACGAGTCTAATTAATGTTTAATGATACTATGCACAGTGACGTCGCGTCGTTGGCGTGATGGGGTCAGTAGTACGTCCGCTCCAGCCCTTCTTCGCCGGCCGTCGGGACGCGGCGCAGCAGCCCGAGCGTCGCGGCGGGATCGCCGCCGTCGTCAAAGATCGCCACGGCGTCGCCGCGGCGGCGCGCCTCGAGGACCCGTGCATGCCAGGCCGACCAGCGGTCGTCGCTTTCGTCCACGAATTCGAACGCCCGGCCCTCGGTCACAAAGTCCGTGCGGTCCACGCTCGCTTCGTAGAAGTGCGCGATCAAATAACCGTCCACGAGCAACGAGCAGGCCGGTTCGTCTGGTATATGATCAGGCGCCCAGCCGAGCTCCTCGTGGAGTTCCCTCACAACGCATTGGACCGAGTTCTCCCCCTTCTCGCGCTTGCCGCCGTAGCACGTGAGTTTACTCGCCGCAGCTTGCGCGTCGGCGCCGCGCACCTCCGCGAGGACCTTGTCTCCTCTTCTCAGGATGGCGCAGCTGAACGGCGCGGCGGCGACGCGCACCGCGGCCAAGTCGACGTTCATCTGTAGCGCGGCGGTGAGCGGCGCAAGCATTACGACTAAGCCTTTGCTAACGACCATGCCGCGGCGAACGACGTTGCGAAGCATAGTAAGAAGAATACTGCGAGCACGTCGCGTTCCTTAATCCTTGCTAACCTGCTGCTGCTGCTAAACTGCTGCTGCTGAATTTTGTTGGCCGTCTCGCCCGACATCGCCTCGATGCGAATTCGTGGCACCCACGCTGCCGGCGCGTCTTGTGAGGCGTTGCAGATGCTCGCTAGCGATGCGTAGGGGATGCACGCGCTGCAACAGCTATGAATTATGGCCTCTCGAAACCCGTATATAATACCCGCACGCATGCTAATTATAAGCTGAGATCGAGAGCACGGCTGGCCAGGGCAGCCCGAACACGTACAACCGCGTATTCAGCCTCCGTCCGCGGTTAAGCTACGCCTCGCATCATCGCATCGGCAGCCCTAAACCATGCGTCACAGCAGCCCCACCCTCCATTTCGCATTGTACGCCCTCGCAGCGGCCCTGGACCCGCCGACGGGCATCTTCAGCGACGCGACGGCCTGCAAGAAAACCAAGGCCTGCGACTCCCTGGCCAGCGCGCGCGGTATTATGATCACCGACGACGGCCGCGCGTCCGTCCTGGGCGCGGCCCCGGACGGGACGGTGTGGACGGCGCACGGCGCCTACGGCGGCCCGGACGATGAATTAGCTGTGGACTTCTTCGGGGTCGACGGCACGGGCATGCGCGCCGCGACCTGGGACGGCGAGGTGCTCACATGGGAAAATGGCGCGGTCTGGCGGCGGCGGCACACGGGTTTCGCGGCGCAGCGCGTCGAGGGCGACCAGCCCTTCGACGGCGTGTACGCCTCGGAGGCGTGGGCCGGCGGCGTCGCGGGGCTGCGGCTCGTGTCGCGGCGGATGGGGAGGGTGAAGGGCATTTCGGTGACGGTCCTCGGCACGGACGACGGTCGGAAGTTCTTCGAGCTCGTCGGCGCCTTCCGCGGCTGGCCCAAGTCCAGCGAGAGTTTTTTCGTGGACTTCCGGCCGGTCGGGGGGGTCGACAGGTGGGACGGCATCCACACGTTCGACGGCTCCGGCTCGCTCATCTGGCCCGACGGGGCGCGGTGGTACAAGCTGGGGGGCAAAAGCGAGGCGGAGCTTTGATGTAAGAGGGTTGTGAGTGAGAGTCTGAAGCCTCGTGTGACCCCCCCTTGCTGGCTCTCCCGAAAAATTCGCACAACGCGGCTCTCCCGACGTTCAGTTTGTATGTGCAGGTGCTGCGCACTACAACCTGTAACTAAGCAGTTGTTACGCCTCCGTAACCCAACGCGGAAGCGCAACCTTGGTTTATACGCGCTGCGACTCCGTATCGCAGCGTCCTGCCTCTCGGAGCGCTGAACAGTAATTTGCGCTCGCAACGCACGCTATCGCCATGGCGCTCTCCGGCCCCGAAAAGGCGATGTACAACTTCCTGAGCAAGCGCGAAGCCGCCGGCAATCTCAACGCGACGCAAAAGACGCAGTTGGACGCGCTCAAGGCGAAGCAAGGGCCGGCGTCGCCGCAGCCGCTCCAAGGAAAGGTCGTGTCGGTGCCGCCGCCGGGTGGTAATGACGCGGCGAAGAAGGCCGCGTTGGAGCGTGCGGCGGCGGCAAAAAAAGCTGCGGACGCCAAGGCTGCGAAAGCTCGCGCCGACGCCGTGGCTGCACAGAAAGCCAAAGCGGACGCCGCCGCAAAGGCCAAGGCCGTCACGGACGCGCGTGCGGCGGCGGCTAAAAAAGTAGAGCTCGAGGCGGCCAAGGCGAAGGCCGCGGCGGCGGCGCGAGCCCAGGCCGAGGCCGCGGCCAAAAAGAAGAAGGAACAGGAAGCGGCGGCCGCCAAGGCCAAGGCCCTGGCCGCCGCGAAGGCGAAAGTGCGCGAGGCCGCCGAGAAGCAGAAACGCGACGAGGCGGCGCGCCAGCTCGCAGTAAAAAAAAAGCGCGACGAGGAGGCAGTGGCCGCAAAGAAGAAACAGGAGGAGGCGCTGGCCGTGGCAAAAGCCCAGGCGAAGGCGGACGTCGCGCGCCGCGAGCGGGAAGCGGCCGCCACGCTCAAGGCCGAGACGGAGAAGAAGCGGGCGGTCGAGGAGGCCGAGGCCGACGCCAAGCTCAAAAAGGAGGTCGAGGCGCACAAGACCGCCGCTGTGGAGGCCAAACGCAAGGCGGACGAGCTCGCCGCGAAGCGCAAGGCGGAGGAGCGGGCCGCGGCGGCGCTGGCGAAGCAGCGCGCCGAGGCGACCAAGGAACGCGCGCGCCTCGAGACGGAGGCGAAGGCGAAGGCGCTCGCCCAGGAACGGGCGGCCGCCGAGGCCAAGCGCAAGGCGGAAACCAAACGCGCCGAGCGCGAGCGGGCCGCCGCCGCCAAACGCGACGAATCCGACCGCCTCGCGCGGCAGAAGGCCGCCGCGGAGATCAAGGCGCGCATGAAGCGGGAAGCGGAGGAGCGGGAGCGGGAGGCCGAGCGTAAGGACGCGGCCGCGAAGGTCGAGAAGGAGCGACGCCTGGCGGCCGAGCGCGCCGCGGAGGAAAAGGCCGTCGCCCAGCGTGCCGCGGACCAGAAACGCGCCGCCGCCGAGCAACGCGCGGCCGCGGAGCGGGCCGCGGAGGAAAAGGAACGAGATCAGGCTGAGGTGTACACGCGCGAGCAGCGCGAGCAGGCGAAACGGGAGCGCGAGCAGCGCGAGGCGGCCGAAGCGGCCGCCCGACTGAACGCCGAGCGGGAGGCGCAGCGCCAAGAAGCGGCCGAATTGGCCGCTAGGAAGAAGGCCGACGCCGCGAGACGCAAGAAGGAGGCCGCGGAGAAGAAGAAGCGCATGGCGGAGGCCAAGGCCGCCGCGATCGAGGCGGCCGCGCGCAAGAAGGCCGACGAGGATCGTATCGAGGCTATCGAGGCGACCGCGCGCAAGAACGATGAGGATCGTCGCAGGAAGGAGGCGGCCGCACAGGAGGACCGGGAGCGCGCGGCGGCCGACGACGAGCAGGACGCCAAAGAAGCCGCCGAGGCCGAAGCGGCTCAAGAGGCGTCGGCCTCGGCGGCGGCGGCCGAAGCCGCGCGCAACAAGCCGACGAGCCCGCGCGCCAAGCCCGTGGCGGCCAAGCGCCCGGCCCGCGTCGCCGCGGGCGGCACCGCGGCCAAACCAATCGCATCAAAGTCGCGCAAGCGCGCTCGGGACTCCGGCGCGGACGACGACGCCCCGGCCGCGGCGGCGACGACGAAGCCGCGGCTCAAGAAGGTGAAGGTCGAGCGAACGGGCCCGCTACGTCGGTCCACGCGCGAGGGCTTGAAGAAAGGGAAGGGCTTTTCCTACTCGCAGCAGGCGTTGGAGCTCAAGGCCTGGCGCGGCACCGGTACCCAGGACGACCCATACGACGCACGGTAGGAGATAGACCCCCTTGTGTAAGACTGAAGTTCCCCATTCGTTTTGAACAGCACGATGGCGTCGGGGTGCCCGTGTTAGAAAGCATAACATTACACCCCGGAGAGACACAAAAACGCGCTAGCCGGCGAGCCAGTAAGCCACCGCGGACACCCCGACCACGCCGACCACGGTCGCCACGAAGTCGTCGTCGCCGCCGGCGCCGGGCGCGTCCGCGACGGGCACGAGCCGCCACGACCGCCGGTCGTCGGCGCCCGCGGTCGAGACGCGCGTCGCGCTGCGCGTGTCGGCGCGCCGCCGCGCCGCGGGGTGGCGCGCCCAGAGGCCCGCCGCCAATGCGGCGAGGGTCCGCCGCTCCCCCGCGGCCGACCCGAGACACAGGTCGTCGTCGTCGTCGGCGTCGTCAAGATTAGACGAGGAAGCGACCGTCGTAAGCCCGTCCGTGGTCCGCAGGAGCCGCTGCAGCTGCAGCACCGCCGCGCGCCGCTCGGCGCCCTGCGTCTCCAGCACGGCCGTCTCGAGGCGCTGCCGCTCGTGCGCGACGGACTTGCGCTGCGCGGCCGCGGGCGGCGTCCCCCGCGCCCGTAAGGCGTCGGCGTCGTGCGACGCGTCCTCGTCCGCCGGCTCATCAATCCGCGCGACGTCGCGCTCCCACGCGTCCGCGAGGTCCACGACCGCCAGGGCCACGGCGTCCGCTACTAAACGTTGCGTGGCGGCACGCAGCGCCGCAGGGACCCAGCCCCGCCCCGGCGAGAGCCAGCCGCCGCCGTCGACCAGCGCGACGCGCGCCGACACGAGCGCGCGCGCGGGCTCCTCGGCCTCATCGTCCAGGTTGAGCTGGTCGTCGGCGTGCGGCGCCACCGCCAGGACAGCGCACAGCTGGGTCCGAACACCGGACACGTGTGACCCCGCCGGCTCCGCCGCGGGCTCCAACCGCACCAAGAACGCGCCGTCGTCGTCGACGCGCCAGGTCCGGCTCACCACGCACGCCCGGGGCCGCATCGAGAGGAGCTTCGTGAGAAACAAGCAGGGCCGAATAAGTACCGGCGCGTATAACCGAGCGCCGGCCACGAGCACGTGCGCCGCGGCCGCGAAGAGCCCCCAGAGCGCGTACAGCAAGTCCCCCCCACAGCTTGACGCCATGAGGACGCCCCACCACTCGAGCAAGGGCAGCGCCGGCGGCGCCAGGGCCGCTATTTGTAACACCGCGACGTCCGAGCGGTCGTCCTTGGCCGATAATTGCCGCACGTCCCGCACGCAGCCGTGGTGCGCCGCCCAGCAGCCCTGTTCTCCACCTAATAAAGCCACGAAGAGCCGGAGCGGCGGCGCCCGCGCGACCCGCCGACAGCTCGACGTCGGGATCTGCCTCGCCCTCGATCGCCGCAGGACCACGGCCCGGTCCGGCCGCGCAACCAAACGAGACGTCTCCGGCTCGACCTGGTCGGTGTTTCCAGCGAGATCTAACGCCGCCGCCCGCCGCGCGACCATGTCCTCAATGAGTGAACGCCACTTTAAGGTCAGCTTCTCGTCCCGCGACCCGAGCTCCAGCCGGAGCTCCTTCTCTTTTGATTTCAAGTACGTGAAGCCGCCGCCGGCGAGGCCCACGACGCCCACGGCGTACGGCACCAAACCAATCCCCATGGTCGTCACGCCGATCACCAGGCCGCCCGTTAAGACCGCGGCCCCGGTGGCCGCCGTCCCCAGTAGACCCTTGCCCACCTTCTTCTTCTTGCGGACCTTTTTCTTCGCCCGCAGCTCGGCGTCGACCTCGCGGACTTCGACATGATCTTCCGAATCGCTGGACTCGTGCAGGCGCCGCTTGGACGGCGTGCGGTTCGGGATGGGCGTCGGGGTATACGCGCCCGCGGGCCAGGCCACGCTGAAGCTGTGTATCCCTTTGTCCTGGACCTTCGCTTCGACTGGTGAAACGGAGCATCGCCCATCCAGGAGGTAGCGCGTCGCGCCGCGCTTGCCCCTCAGTAAAAGTTCGCCGCTGCCCAACAACTCGACTCGCCGGGGCTTCCAGCGCTTCTTGCCCTTGGTCTCCAGCGTGCCGGCCATGACGACGCGCGCGTGCGGCTTGGGCCCGGCCAGGGCGCTCCCGTAGGTCTCGTCGTCGGTCGCCTGGCGGTCCATGGTTGTAACGCGTGCGTCAAAAATTATATGTGCCTCCCTGCTGTGCTCAGGCAATTCACCACGGGTCTCACAAAAAGTGCACTGGTTCGGCCAATACGGCTGCTCTTTGCTATGCAAGACGAGCCTGGTACAGCTTCCCGCAGGCCTGTGGCTGTGCAGCACCGCTCTCTCGGCTTGGCCAAAAGTGCTTGCCTGTTCCAAAACCCGTCAGCCCCGGCTTGGGATGGGCTTCAAACGTGCAGAGTGAACGCTCGAGCGAGCGCTCACCGGACGTGTGGAGCTCGGACGGGTGGCTGGTGGCAATCAAAGAAAACGGGTTTCATCCAGATTACCTAATTCTGTTGTGCCGCGTACGTGACAGCTGTGAGACAGTTGCTGCACTGGCATAAATATCGCCTGGCCCAGGCCTTGCAAGCTAGGCCTCTCCTGCGCGCGCCGCAACCGAGTTCTCGAAGCACTGCCTGTGTGCAGCGCCAACACAATGTCCTCCTACTGGTTCGGCGCCGCAGACACGCCCATTGATGAGTCGCCGGGCGCCGCGATCCGTGAGGTCGCGCTGCTCCTCCGGTCCTTTACACGACCTGTAGATGAGTTAAACACGAGGGCACCCATGCCCCGGCTGGACGGCATGGTCTTTGTGATTTTCATCGTGGCCCAGTTAGTATTGAACTGGGCGCTCCGCCTGTTCATCGCGCGCCCCCTCGGGAACTATTTGCTGGGCACGCCGCGGCGGCCCACGCGCGCGTTCCGGGGCATGGTCGTCAAGTTCAGTCAGGCGTGCCTGGAGCTGCTGGTGTACGGCGGCTTCGCTCTGTTGGGGTTGTTGGTCGTGCCGTCGCAACCGTGGTTCTGGCCTTCGAAGCACTGGTGGATTGGCTTCGCCGAGGGCGGCCACGAGGTCATGCGCGACGATTTGCGGTGCTACTACTTACTGTACGGGGCCCGATATGTCGCCGGTTTTGTGAACGTTTTTCTCGAACCGAAGCGAAAAGACTTCGTGGAGATGCTGCTGCACCACGCCGTGACCGTGGCCGTGGTAGCCATTTCCTACCTCTACGGGTGGAACCGCGTGGGCTGCGTGGTCATGCTCTTGTTGGACCCGGCGGACGTGCCCTTGCACCTGGCGAAGATCTTCAAGTACGTGAGCGACGCGTCGCGCGACAAACAGCTAAGTAAGCGGTGCACCTTCGCCGCGGACCGGGCCTTTGAACTCTTCGCCTTAGTGTTCCTCGTGACGCGGATTGTGATGTACCCGTACGTGTGCTGGAGCGCGCACGTCGAGGCGACGCGCTACTTCCCCAAGGGCGCGCCGGAGTGGACCTGCGTCGGTTTGCTGTGGACGCTCTACGCGCTCCAGTGCTACTGGTTCTTCCTCATCATCAAGGTGGCCCTGCGCATGCTGGCCACGGGCCGCGCGGAGGACGTGCGCTCGGACGACGAGGACGACAAGGACCAGTGAGCGGCTTCGCGGGTTTTGAGTGTCGGGGTGGTAATCTAAACCGAAGTAATACTTAATCTACACGACCACAAAACCCGTGAAGACGGGTTTTACTTTTACACCTGCTCATAAACTTCATGTGGAGTGGCATGGGTGGTGCTGGCACACCTAGACATTGCGGCAGACGGTGGTCTGCACAGGACACGCGAACACATGCATTTATAGATGCACCGAGGCCGCTCCAAAGCTTCAGTGCTGCCAGTGCACAAATCGAGCAACAAAAGCAGCAGCGGCGCGCGACGCATTCCTGCGCTCGCATACATCGCAGCCTTTTTTGCGGCAGGCTTGCTCATCGGGAGAACGCTGCGACCACAGATGGCGGAGTTCACACCTGCGCCAGCTGCGAGCGCTGCCGCGCCCAACACGCCAGCCGGTGCGGCGCCACCACGCGTTGCGGCCGCACCACCACGCGTCGTGGCCGCGCCACCACCACGCGTCGTTGCGCCGCCACAAGATAAGCTGGACACGCACATCTACGCCTTCTACTACGCCTGGTACCAGAACCCCAAGGTTGACGGGCTCTGGGCCCACTGGAACCACAAGCACCTGGACCACTGGGACGCGTCCGTGCGGGCCCGCCACACGGCCTTCGTGCACGACCCGGAGTTGCGAGACGTCGGCGCGAGCTTTTATCCTACGCTGGGCGCCTATTCGAGCGCCGACGATGCAATCATAGAGGCCCACTTTTTGCAGCTCCGACAGGCAAGGATCGGCGTGGCGGTCGTGTCGTGGTACCCGCCCGGGAAAATGGACCCGAACGGGCCCGAGGTCGACGGGTTAGTGGCGAAGCTGCTGGACGCGGCGCTGCGGCACGGTTTGGAGCTCTGTCTCCATCTCGAACCGTGGGAGGGGCGCACGGCCAAGGCGCAGCTCGGGGACGTCGCCTATGCCGTCAAGACGTACGGCGCGCACGCCGCATACCACAAGGTCGGGAAGAAATGCGTGTTCTTCGCGTACGACTCGTACCAGCTCGACGCGCGCGAGTGGCGCGCGGCGCGGCTCGCCACGGACGACGGCGCCTATTTGATTACCCTGGCGCTGGAGGCGAAGCACGTGGACCAGTACGTGGGCGGGCCGGGCGGTTTCGACGGGGCCTACTCGTACTTCGGGGCGACTGGCTTTACCCAGGCCTCGACGCCATCGAACTGGCGCGGCCTCGTGGACAAGGCGGCGTCGTTGGGCGGGCTGTTCGTCCCGTGCGTGGCGCCGGGCTACGACGACGTGCGGGTGCGGCCGTGGAACGGCGCGAACGCGCGGGGCCGGGCATCGGGCGCCTACTACGACCGAAGCTGGACCGCCGCTCTCGAAAGCGGTGCACAGAGAGTCGCCGTCACGTCCTTCAACGAGTGGCACGAGGGCACGCAAATTGAATCCGCGGCGGCGGCCTTCACGCCCGAGCGGGCGGGGGTCGCCGCGTACCTGGACTACCCGTCGCCCGACTTCTACCTGGCGAGGACGGCGGCCTGGGCGGCGAAGTTCATCGAGGCGCGCGCCCAAGAACCCGTCTAAACCCTAAATTTGTGAAACTTTTGGTAGAACATAGTCAGCTCGTAGCCTCGTACAGTACTGGTGTGCGTGAGTCATTGCGTGGCACATATACCCGCTGTAGATGCACACGGTATTGGCGTGACTCGAAGCTGGCGGTGCCTAGGACCTTTGCGATTGCGAAAACATTAGAAGAGACCAGCTGCCTCCCAGCACGCGCGGCGTCGCGGCCTAAGAAGTAGCGATTGGCACGAACGCGCTCGGCCGCAGGACACAAAATGCGCGCCTGCGTCTGCGCCTGGCTCCTGCTCGCGGCGGCGGCGACGGCCAAAGACGTCGTCCGCCTCGGCTACTTTAACGAAGCGCAGCCGTTCGAGGTCGCGTGCGCGCGCGGCTGGTTCCAAGGCGACCTCGACATCGAGGTCGTCTGTCTGCCGCAGACAGCCGGGGTGTTGGCCGTCGCGAAGCTCGACGACGGCGACCTTAATCCGGCGCGCGCCTGTCATATGGCAATGTTAATCTCATCTTGACTATTACACAAAATTTAATCACCCCCCCTTGTCCTTCTTGTCCTTGTTGCGGGCGCGCCTGTCCGCCTTCCGAAGGGCCTTCCCCTCCGCCGCGGCGGCCTTTCCGTCCGTCGCGTCGAGGAACTTCTCAGGGTAGCCCTCGAGGAGCGGCACTTTCCGGTGCGTCGTCCTATCAAAAAAACCGAAGACGTCGTCGCGCGCCAGCTCCAGTTCATAGAGCCGCGCAGTCGCGCCGATGTAGGGTAGCTCCGTCCCCATTTGCGGCTCGCGGTGCTCCCGCAGCGCCGCCGCCCAGCGCTCGACGACCATGTTGACGCGCGCGCGGTCGATGTCTCCGAGCTCCAGCCAGTCGACGAAGCGCCCGATCACCAGGTGCAGGGGCGCCGTCTGCCGCACGCTCCCCGCGGGGAACATGGTCCCCGCGGACTGCCGGAGCGCCTTGCGCAGGTCGGCGATGTTGTCGTCGACGTCGTCGAAGAGCACGAGCATCGTCCCGTCCGTCGCCACGGCATATCCACTAATTTTCATCCAGCCCAGTCGCGGTTCATCCTGTCTCCCGTAGCACACGCCGGCCGCCGTCGTCCTATTTAAGGTATCGCAGAACGCCGCGGTCTTGTCCTTGTGGGCTTTCCGTTTCGTCTTCTCGGCCTCCCGCGCCCGCCCCACGTTCCGGTAGACGCGTTCGCTCAACGTCTGGACCGCCTCGCCGTCGGATATGACCGACACCTCCCCGTGCAGCACTTGGGACGGGTGCTCGGCGAACACGTGCAACAGGGTGTGGGCCTGCCCGAGGTCCGTCCAGTCCACGAGCGCCGTCATGTTCCGCGAGGGCACTTGGGCATCGAGCTCCTCGACGAACGGTTCAAAGACGCGAAATTTGGCGATCTCCAGCACGAACGTCGCCGTCCACATCAGGACCGCGCACAGCGGGCCCTCGCCCTCCTTGAAGCGGCGCGGGCGCTGTCTCCCCTCGCGCCTGTCCAGGCCGCGCGCGAGCGCAGCCCGCGCGGCCCGGCTCGGCCAGCCCCGGGCCTTGGCCAGGGCCTCCGTCGTCGCCAGCACCGCCTCGAGCTGCGTCACGTCGTGCGGCATCGCCGTCTGCGGCTTCGGGTGGTGATGGTTCGAGACGTCGATCATCAGGTGCGGCTGCAGCAACAGGTAGACGAAGCAGCACGCGCCCGAGATGGTCCACAGCGTGTCGCAGACGCGGCACGCGGACCAGTCGCGCTGCCGCCGCCGTCCTTGCCGCGGCTGCACCATGGCTGCTTCGCGGCAAAGCTGTCTTGTTGCTCGTTTTGCAACTACTGCTGTCTTCTTCCCCGCGCGGCGTGAAGGCCAATTTCTGTGGACAGTATTATGCGCGAATGTGGTGGTTCAGGTGTCGCGGCGAGCACCAAATATGCGCGATCGAGCCGCCTGATCCGCGAGAAACCCGCACGGAGGCCCAGCTAAGACCAACTCGAGCTCCACCGCCCTCGGCCCACCTCTCGGACGGCCAGTCTGGTCGCATCGATCATCGTTCTCGTTTTTGCGACGCTCTGCGCAGTTTCAGACAATGCGGAGACTCGTAAAGCTCACGATGGTGCTTGCCCTGGCTGCAGCTGCACAGCAGCTCGGCCCGCAGCTCGCTGGCCGCCTCCCCGCGGGTCCGGGTCGCAAATATTTCTACTGGCTATGTCCTGCACGGTCCGGTAACGCGACATCACTCCTCGTGTGGCTCAATGGCGGCCCGGGCTCCTCGTCGATGATGGGTCTGTTTCTGGAGAACGGACCCTACTGGATATCTGACGATGGATCGGTAAATATGCGAAGCGCGTCATGGAACAACAACTTAGACGTGTTATACGTCGACCAACCCGCGGGTACCGGCTTCTCAGTGGCGCGCAAGGTCCCGACGCGTACGCGACGAACCAAGACGACGTCGCCGAGGCGTTCTCCGCCTTCATGGCCAACTTCTATCAATCGTATCCGGACGCTCGGACCAAGCAGCTCTGGTTGACGGGGGAGAGCTATGCGGGCAAGTACCTCCCAGCGATCGCGGCACGATTCGTCAAGAATAAGATCCCTTTGGCCGGTCTAGCCATCGGCAACGGGCTCACAGTGCCGCGCGAGATGACGCGGACAGTCCCGGCAAGCTACTACGCGGTAGGTATTCTAGACCAATCGCAACGCGATAGAGCGGCCCGCCTGGCAGTAGACGTCGTCGCACACATTGATGCGGGGCGCTGGTCGAACGCCACCGCCGCGAGGTCGGCGCTCTTCGATTATATCGCTGGGGCGAACGGGCTGAACACAGCGCCGAACGTGGACTCAATTCTCAAGTACGGCGAGTACGACGAATCGCACGTGTCTCGGTTCTTGAATAGTGCCGGGACGAAGCGGAGTCTGAACCTCCCGGAGGACGCGACCTGGCAGCAGTATAGTAGTTTCGTGCACGAGAACCTCTACGAGGACATCATGAAGCCGGCCGACCACTTAGTAGTTCCGGTCCTCGCCGCGGGGATCCCGGTGCTGCTCTACCAGGGGCAGCTCGACGTGCGCGACGGCGTCGCCGCGACGGAGGCATGGCTCGCGAAGTTCAGCGGCTGGGGCGGAACACAAAGGTTCTTGGCCGCGCTGCGAAGAGCGTGGGTGTCGCCCCGGGGAGCGGCCAAGCCCGCGGGCATTGCTGGCTACTACCGGAGTTGTGGCGGCCTGACGCACCTCACCGTCGGTGGCGCGGGACATCTGGTGCCGCACGACGCGCCTTCAAAAGCGCTTGATATGATTGAACGTTTCGTCGCCGGCGCCTTCGCGGAGCGGTGTCAGAGCACCCGTGCGGGTCGGGGGCTTGTATAGTTGAAAATGTTTGTGATAACCTAACCCTTGGGTTTCTGTTACGGTGCTAGGACTAGTAGGCGGGGCCCGGGGGAGACACCGCGCTTCGCCGACCTAATCCTTAGAAAAACCCGTATGAGTGCGGGTTTTGTGCGGCCCGGAGACTCGTCTCCGCAGGCCTTGCCGTCCTATTGCACGGCAATTTATCGCTATGCCACTCGCATAGACCATCTCTTATTTCTTTGCGTTTCAGGCCAAATTTACCATAAAACGGCCAGGGCAGCCCCATAAATTTATTGCAGGAGAAGCCTCCGGGCCCGGGTGGAATCCGCCAGACGCGCAGCCAGCGTGGGCTGCCAGTCCACAGCCCGCCGAGCGCCCCAGCTCCCGCAAAGAGGAGCTGCCGGGTGATCGTACAAGCAGGCCCGTGGCCGGCCGAGCGGCACGCCAGGCGACAGCGCACGGTGCCACCGCAGCATTTACAATGGACCGCCGCCGCCCCCTCAATAGCCCACGGCTCCTGGAGCCCTTAGGAGGCTCGGAGACGCGACGGCGGCAGCCCGAGGCCAAGCCAGATGGGCGGCTGCCCGCGCTGCTGCCCTCCCTGAGCACGCCGCGCCAGCAGCCCGACGACGCGCGCGCGCCCGCGAAGCGCTGCGTCGCGGCGCTGTCGCCCCTCAACGCCGTCACGCCCGACGCGCGCCAGGGCGGGATGCGCCGCCACTTCTTCGACGAGCCGGGCCCGCCGCTCGTGACGCCGCAGCCCTCGGAGCCCAAAACGTTTGATACCGCGGTCGACGCGCGCCCGCCGCGCTCGCGGCCGACACCCGCCGCGCGCCGCGGCCTGCCGCCGCGCGACCCGCTGGCGCGGAACACGCCGCAGCCGCGCGTCGCGGACCTGGGCCTGAAGCTGGAAAAAATCTGGCTCGGGGCGTCGCCGGACCCAGCGCGGACGCCCGACATCTTCGGGCGCGGACGCAGCGCGTCGCCCGCTAATCTCTCTCGGAAGCCGTTCGACGGGCGGAGCTCGCCGGATCTCTCACGACGGTTCGAGCCGTCGCCGGAGATCTTCGAGCGCGTGCGCAGCGGGTCACCGGCCGACTTTTTGCCCGCGGACCTCTCGCGCCGGTCCTTCGCGCCCGCGGACCTGAGCCGCGCCTCGGACCTGAGCCGCGCCTCGGACCTGAGCCGCGCCCCGGACCTGACGCGGCGGCGGTCGCCACGGCTGAGCGACCAGGACCTGAGCCGCGCTCCGGACCTGAGCCGCGCCCCGGACCTGAGCCGCGCCCCGGACCTGAGCCGCGCCCCGGACCTGAGCCGCGCCCC
>Ga0114994_10000743_pt1 | contig 22529 bp, 22 predicted proteins | sample ArcticOcean_MG_C_9_FD_87043 | JGI IMG/M metagenome (GOLD analysis project Ga0114994, IMG submission 87043) | Marine microbial communities from western Arctic Ocean - ArcticOcean_MG_CB2_152 | ecosystem: Environmental > Aquatic > Marine > Oceanic | place: Arctic Ocean: Canada Basin | collected...
AGTACTGTTTGGTTTTAGGAAATCCGAAAATTTCGTTTGGTTTGCCCAGCCACCGAACTTGCCAATGTCATTTTGCCAATCAAAATAATCGGAATCGTAGTGTTTGCTGTAGTTTTCAGTTTTTTTCGGCATCAAGTGGTAATTTAGTGGTTTACGAGTTTGCTCTTGATTCAGTCCAGGTTGAACGCCATCCCTTAAACTTCTGCCCCGGTTTCAAGATCTCTCGAGGAGTTTTGGAGGAAATTACAACCTAGTTCCCGCTCAATGAGCGAATAGCGTGATAGGTTGTATATTTGGGAATAGGTCGTCAGCTGTCCTTTGAAATCGAAAACTATTGGTGCCCCCGCTTGGGCTAGTCTAACTTTAGAGAATTCATTTCCTGACAAAAGGAGTCCGTAACTGTTGGTGAATCGGATAAATTGTTTCTTCTTTTCTTCATAAATCTTAATGGAAGCGGCACCTACGCCGTCGCGAAACAATAAACCGGAATCAAAAAATATAAGGTTGTTTATTTGATCGATATCAATGTCGTGCCGGGAGTATCTTTCCCTCATTTCAGACTTAGTACTAATTTCGCAAGGCTTGTCATCTGCCTGGATCTGGCTCAAAACCTGGATGGACTTCTTGGCATTTTCGTAAATATCCATGTCTATTGTTTCAGTCTGTTAAGATTACTGGCAAAAGGAATTAATTGAATTTGATTGCATGTATCGAAAGGAAGTAATCATTGGATTCGAATACGACTTCGGATTTGAATTCGGGAAGGTGTTTCTTAATGATTTCAAATTCGAGATTAGTATTATAGGAACTATAATAAAATACTTTTGAACTAGTTGAGCATGTATTGATTAGATCAATTTTTGCCTTCAATGAATACCTGTGCATCTCCAAGTTGATTATAAAATCATAAGATTTGTGTACTTTACTTACTGCTTTAACTTTTGCTTCGTAGAATATTGAGTTAATGAGAGAAAAGAATCTATGCATATGGTGATCTTTTTCGATCACGGAAATATCGTTGAACCCAATTTTGAGGAGTTCGAAGGAAGCGAATCCTTCTTTTGCATCAAAAATAAGAACTTTTTTCTTTAAGTTTGGTTTTAGTGAATCATATTTCTGTCCAAATAAATATTTTATGGCATTGATGCAAAATATTGTATGTTGGTGATATTTGTCCCAAAGATGCGTTTCATTTCCGTTTAACTTGAGATCTATATACGAACAGTCTCCCCAGATTTTATAATTATAATCATTCTCCTTAATATCATACAAATACTTGAACTCGTAATTTTGATGAAAATCAATTCCTGGCTTTGCAAGATTTTCATTACTTAAGTACTTGAGCAAGTATTGGCAGAAATCAGCAGAGATATGAAAGTTATCTAGGTTTATGTCGGCAAATACCTTACCGTTTAAATTTATTAACTTTAATGGGTCAACGAAAGTTACATTCGAAGCAATTAAGCCTTCTTCCAAAATGTTATTATACAATTCAGTCAATTTTTGGTAGAAACCTGTGTTGCAAACGGAACCAACAATGATCAAATTATGTTCGAATTCCTCAAGTTCCAGGATGGTTTCGAGATAATTGCTCGCATATTCCATTAGCTCCTTGTGAGCTGAATTGAAGTTTTTCTTTTTTGAGCAATAATTGTGATACAATTGTACGTCCCCTGATAGCCAAATAACAATGTCCGAGGCAGCGGGAACCTTTTTCAATATGAAAAAAATCTTTTCTTTGGTGGATTCCGAGTTCTTTGGGTTTGTGAAATTATTGAATGCAGCCGGGCCCAGAAATATAGGCAAGATGCTATTATTATATGAAAGCGATCTTATGTGACTGTCACCGATTGAAAATATCATCTAGTTGAAGTTATTTATTAGCTCAGCTATCTCACTTGTGGACATAAGTTGATGAATTTCGTCTTCAGAGATGATTATTGTAAAGCGGGATTCAATTTCACTAATAAGATCCATGTGCTTCATTGAATCCCATGCAGGGATGTTTTCAGCCTTGATGTTTTCAGAAAGTGAATCGATCGAAATATCAAACGTTTCACATATTATAGAGTTAATGTCTATATTACTTACTTCCATTGAGTATTTGATTGAGAAGCTTAATGTTTTCTTTTCTGCTTAACTTGCCGCTGGTCGTCTTGATCAGTTTCCCATGACCCACTACTATTATCCTGCGGGCGACCAATCCCAGTCTGTTGTAAATCTCCGCTTGGATTGAATCCTTGATCGATTCCTTGTCCTCGCCTTCAGTGAGAATGAACAATTCTTCGGACAGGCTTTGCTCGTTGTACCTCGATAGTGAAACCGTCCTGCCGGGCTTGGTACAATTCAAATTGTTGACCATATGCTCTATGTCATTGTGAAAGTAATTCTTCCCATTGATTATGACGACTTCCTTGATTCTTCCGCAGACATATAACTCGCCGTCTGCTATGAAGCCAATGTCTCCCGAGCGGTAATAGCCTTGCTCGTCGATGAAACGTGATTCGCTCTTTGTGTATTTCTCGACGCAGAACGACGACTTGATCAGGATCTCTCCTTTGCATCCGTCTCTGGTGGAGCGTTCGATTTTTAACTCGACTCCATCAATGGGTTTTCCTTGGGAGACGTAGTATTGTTCGTCATGTTCAATGTATTTTGGTTCTTTGCCAATTTCAGTTTGAGTGATTGCAAAAATCCCTTCAGCCATCCCAAAGGTACATTGTAGCATCTTTAGTTCTACGCCGCATGATTCGAACTTTTTATGGAAATTCTCAAATGTTTCCTTTTTGCATGGTTCCGAGCAGTTGATGAAGCATTTCACGTGGGAAAGGTCCAGACCTTCAACGATTCGAGTTCTCTTGGCGATGTGGTCAAATGCAAAGTTGGGCATCCAGGCAAGGGTTGCCTTATGCTCATCCATGGTCCTTGCCAGCGTGAGCGGTTGCATAACCCACTCAAAGGGATCGAGGAATACAATTTCGAGTGAAAGGTAAAGAGGCAAAAGGAAAGTGGCTATCAATCCCATGTCGTGGTAGAGTGGGAGCCATGTTGCGATCTTATCGTTCTCGCTTATGCCCAATGCCCTTGAATAGCTCCTTATGTGGCTGAGCAGTGCCTTCTCTTGGAAGACAAGTCCTTTCTTGTAGCTGGTTGTGCCGGAACTGTGCTGTAGGATCTGTAGGTTCTCGGGCATCTCGGGGAGCTTGTCTGCCTTGAAATCCCCGTAGTATTCCCGGTCGACATTGAGTATGGTGAAGGCTTCGGAAACCTTTTTTGCCAAGTGACGCGCGACCTCGTCAAAGGTGATGATCAGACCATTTCCGTAGGCATTCAAAAGGTGTAGTTGATCTTCCCAGTAAATATCAGGATCCTGCTTGCGATTGGGGTAGGGGATGAAGCACGGAGTTAGTCCTGACAGGAGGCAGGCAAAAAAGGAATAGATAAGATCCGGAGAGTGTTTGAGGCAAATGAAGCCGTATTTGCCTCTCGGCGAGGACTGCCTGCTGATGCGTTCCAATGCTGCGGCCGAATGGTGATAAACGTCGGAGTACCGGATTACTTGGACCTTTCCCCGTGAGTGAAAATGCATGAAGACCGAGTTGTTGTCCTTAAACTTGGGAAAAAGGTGCCGAAGGGGGTATGGCCTTTCGTTGGGTATCATGAGGTTAAGGGAGTCATGTTTTCTTCCCTGCCCATAATTGCCAAAAGATAGTCAATACCAAGGTTCGAAGATTCAATAAAGGGAGTTTCTTCCTGATTGAAGTTCATCTCCATCAAAATCTGGTGAAGTTCTTCGAAGTTCCCGGCATACTTGAATACTCCCTTCTTGATGTACTGGTTTATCTCAAAAAGTGAATTCTCATGAATCAAGATGGTGTGAACGCCAAAGACCAAAGCCTCGTAAGCAGTTGTGGAGAATCCTGTGATAAGTACGGTTGCATCCTTGATTAGGGTGTAGAATTCATTCTTACGAGATTGGCTGATGCTCCAGTTGTCGAATGCCCCCAAGTGCTTATTCAAGTGGGATTTATATCTGTCGAAAAGGTGGTTGTGGAGCGGATGACAAAGAAAAAACCACTCATGATCCCTAAAATGCTTGATGCCATTTAAGAGAAAGTTCGGAATGTCGTAATTCTGAAGGGATACTAGAATTCTTTTCCTACCACCGGTCTTCTTGGCCTTTTCTTCGTCAGTCAATTGAATTATATTGGATATCCATGGGTTTCCACCGACGAAGGCATTGTGAAAATCATTTTTATCAGCCCATTCTGCCACTCCTAATTTTGATTTCTCTCCCCAGCACCAGAAATACTTTGGAAGTAGGTGGTAGCCCTCGCGAGGAACTACGCTCCAGTGGTTGTAGACGGGATGAACTTCCCCTCCACCTCCAATTCCATGCTGGACTTCCACTGAAGGCACTCCGGCAAGCCGGGAACCCATAATAAAAGCAAAAGTTCTAATGCTTGGAATGACCGAGGAAAGGCTGACTCGAGCTCGTCCTTCTTGAAGAATGATTTTGAAATAGGATGCAGTCACGCAGATAAACTGCAGAACTCCCTCGATTGCCCTGTAGTCTAAGGGCAGTCCCGGGAATTCTTTATGTATAAATTTAAATAGATCCCTGTGAATGTGGTTCAGGGGAATCGATGATCGAAGGAGGGCGAGAGAGGACATGTCCTGATCGATACGATAATTCGGCTCGGTTGGGTTTTCAATGAGTGCGATCTTCTTTTCGGGCCAAGTGTCAGAGAGGAGGAACTTCCCCTTAAAACCTTGAGGAAGGCTTTGGTAGATGGGAGAAAAGAACTTGTGCGTGTGGAAACGCTTGTCGTGGGTGATCTGGAATCTGCTGTCGCAAAGAAAAAATAGTTCCTGTTCACCCAAGCTTCGACCTGCTTGCAGGGCGAGCGAGTGGACACCTTCGAATACTTCGGAAGGCAATTTTGGGGTATCTTTGCGTGAAAACCTATAGCCGAAGTTCACTTCTGTTGCACTTGATCTTTTAGCTGCAGATACTGTAGAGTTCTTGAAAAGGTCGAGAAAGATCGTCCTGTAGTACGGCCAGACTTGGACGCCCATATACCGCAGTTCATTGACCTCAAAGTTTTCCTCAATGGACAAGATTTTCGATAGTGTTTCCTTGCTGTCCACTGTATGCTAGGCGAGCTCTTTCTCCATTTTCATAACATATTGGGCACGGCAGTGGGAGCGGATGATTTTTCGGGTTTCACCTGCATCGATCTGGCCGGCATGGTGGGTGGTATCGGTGTCGAATATTATAAGTGAGCCAGCTTCTGCTTCGATCGGAATAATCTCTTTTGAAAGTTTAAATATAGAAGGCCATTTCGGGTACGGGATTTTGTCTCTGATTAACTTCTGTCTGAGTGTTCTATTTTTTTCGTGTGACCCCGGTTCAACGGCTAAGGCACCATTTCGTGCACTTACGTCGTTTAGATAGAGAAAGAATTTCAGGGTGTGCCTTTTGTCAAAGTGAGGATCGAATGCATATCCGCACCATTCTTTTTTCCCTCTGGTTTGGTTGAGGAAAAAATCAAAGTTGAAGGCATGTTCTGCTTTATCAAAAAAATGATTGCTTACCTGTTTAAAAAGATCGCAATAAAAAATATTAATAATTTCATCTAATTGATAATGGGATAAGTCCTTTTGTTTTAATCTGATATTTTTAAAGAACAGGTCGTCACTCACATCAGTTGCAATCCCCTCACTGTAGGATGTCAGTCCAAGCATTTTATCAAACTCGCGATCAACTGATAATAATTGTTTGCCTGTAACAAATTTATTTAAGATGCAAAATCCATCCACTTCGAGATGGCGGTTGATTTCAGTTATGTCTGGTTCTTTCATTACGAATAGGCTTCTTGAAGGTTCTCCGCTTCAGCGTGCAATTGAACAAACTTATTTAGTTCGGTTTCTTGAATGGGAATGCCCTCAATGACATTGATGCATAGCCTCCCCAATGCTCTTAAGCTCAAAAAGCGTAGTGTGTCCCAAAGCTCATCTAATGAAGCGAAAGCGGTGTTATTGGCTGCTTTCTCGTACTCAGTTAGAAAATTATATAGGTGTTTTGCTGTTTTATCCAAATCGGTTTCTTTGTTGCCGACGAGGAAAAACCTTTGGATTATAGATGCGAGATCAGTGTTTTGGGGAAGCCAACTAATAGGCGTATCTTCAAAGTCTAGGAGGATGGGAACGGCATTACCCTTTTCAAAGATTATGTTTCCTAAATTTAGGTCTCCATGCACCAGGGAGCAAGAGCCTGAATCAGATAGTATGGAATCATAATAATCCGTGTAAGAAATTGAATTTTTATTTATGAAATCTCTTATATCTTGTGGTATTTGTAAGCTACTAGGGAAATTTTTGAAAAGCTCAAACAATTGACGATTCATTAATTTGCCGTTTTGCCGAGCAATTGTTCTGAACTTGGAAAGATCCTTTAAATTGGAATTGAAGATCATGTGAAGTTTCCCGACCGCTCGAATGATCGGTTCGAGACCAATTTCTGTACCTGTAAAATAATCGTGTTCTACATATTCATAGACTAAACCTATCGACTCTTGTTCATGGAATCTTATTTCTTCAAGTACAGGAATGATCCGAAAGTCATTATCACTAAAATTGCCGAGTATGTCTTGCAACTCTCGAATATTGCGATGAAGTCCAAGAAATTCGTTGGGTATGACTTTCAGCAATTTTGTGTCCTGTTTTTGGTTTCTTGGTTGCACCTTGTAACAACCAAGCGAATCCAAAAGATTATTTTCACCCAGTTTCATAACACTTAAGGCTCGCCTCTCCTTTCTCTCCATCTCGAGGGCTATGAGATTGTCACACCTTGTCCAACGGATTTTCGTTGGGTTTATCCCGGGATGGGTTGGTTGCCTTAAGTAGGCAGATGGTTTGCACTTATTTTTTATCTACTGAAATTTCCAGGATTGAATACTTGAGCAACAAATTGAGCCCGTTCGTAAAGAGCAACGTACCGTCCTTCCCATCGAAGCTCCATGAACGGGAGGGGTTGGTGTTGTCTTGTTCGATTCCAAAGGGCAGTTGGAAGTTGATGAACCTGTGTTCTTTCACGCCAGCCATTTTCTCAAGCCAACTGGAAACTGTCTTCTTGGAAAATGTGTTGAATCCAGTTTCCCATTTTCTTTCTCTTTCATCCGGGCAAATACGATGGTTGATCAGTACGTCGACATCATGATCATTAAAATTTGAAAATACATATACGGCACCGTTGCAGTTTATGGTTTTCACCAACTCTTCGACCATTCGGATACTTTGCTCCTCATTGAAGATTCCAATAACTCCCAGAGCTAGGGAAACGTTGAATGCATCGTGCAGATTCTCAGGTAGGCTGAGTGCATTTGCGTTGATCCAAGTCGCAACGGGGTTGGTGTTTTGCGCTAGATCAAAAAAATCCTGAGATGTGTCAACTCCAGTGTACTCATAGTGGGGAAGTATCGTTCGAAGGTAGTTGATCAACGCTCCCGAGGCACAGCCCACATCAAGCACCTGCCCTTTTTCAGGAAGTTGGTCATGTTGGTTGAGCAAGATGCCCAGCTTGACGAATATCTCCTTAACCTTGATGCCATCCTTGGAAGAATTATATGATTCGAGGTTGGTGTATGATTTAGTGTAGTCGATGGTGCTTGGTTATTGTCGCAGTTAATCCTGCAGTTCATTCAGAATGTGGCTAACGACCAACTTGGAAGAATTCGTCGGGTCGGGTAACTTTTCAATTATATTCAGCCATCTTTGACGTCTGTAGGCCGGATTTCTCGAATGGTCGATGGATGTCCTCAGCCCTTCTTGGCTCAAGACTACTTCGGCAAACTCTGCCATCCCCGGCATCGCCTCGTCGTGCTTGGTGAAGTTCCGATACCATCGCAGCAAACCTTCGGCCATAAGGACAAAAGCGGTTATCCCGAGAGGCTTTGATGCAGCCCTGTTGAGAAAGACTTGGTCAAGGCCTGCCAGTGAGAAACTGCTGCACAGCAAGTCGCTTCTTGCCAGCAAGGTTTCCGTGGCGAGTTCCTTTTCCAGTTTCGAGTTGCGGTGATGCTTTTTCACTATATCCAGAGCCATGGCGGCATCCTGCACCGTTTCCTTCGGGTGTGGCTTGTAGAGCAAAATCGTATCTTGGTTCGACTCGGAAACCACCAAGGCCAGTTTTTCTAAGTTCTCCCTGTATGATTCCAAGTGCCATAGCGGTTGACCGCAGAAAGTTATGACATGATCATTCTCTTGGCAGGAAATCTTATTATGGAATTGCGATCTGAGGCCTTCGATGTCGATCAAGTGGTAGCTTGAATGTTTCACTGAACCAACTACGACAACCTTCGCATTCACCTTTTTTCTCGTCAAGTCACCGGCCGAGTCGTCGAGGACAAAATAGGTGTCAGCGGGCTGTTCGAAAGTCAGGTTTACGTCTCCCCCAAAATCTTGAATAGCATAGGAGGGCAGGCGACTTTTGCTGGCTTGGGCGAGTAATGCTTCGTCTATTCCAGCATCTGGTCCAGATAGACCAACAAGAAGGGCATCGGGTTTGTTTTTCTCGAGAATGGATTTTGCTTCCCTGTGCAACTGCAGGGGATTTTGCGAATTCCCGCTAGTTGCCGGTTTGCAATCCACCTTGTTGACCTGAACTCCAAGGCCTTGGAATATGCCGAAAGCCGGCTCCATTGCAAAAACTGATAAGGTGATTTGCTGAAAGTATTTGATTTGCTTGATGACTTCAAAAATAGATAAGGCGGCACCCGGGTCGCGAGCAGAGACCAGCAATCTCATATTTCTCGAAAAAACAACGTCAAGAAAAAGTTAAGTTCGGAATTTCGTAATCCTTGACTGTTCCTAAGTCCACGTCCTTCCACCTGACGGGCTCTAATTCACTTAATGACTTGGCTGCTTTACAACCAAGGACGCGATCCCAGTTGTCGACTGGAATTCCAATCGGAGGCCAAGCGAAGGAAATGTTTTCTTCCGTGAAAAGATCACCTGTTGCAATCGGTTTTTTTGCCACAATGCCCTTTCTTCTAGCCATGTCCCTCGGTTCTTCCGGGTCGTAAGCCGATACACCAAGTGATTTCCAGCAATTGTTTACCTTTTCAATTATCTCTGGTAACTCTTGGAAGTTGCAACAGGATACATGATCTTGATCTATTTTATCGGGATCATCAACCACTCCTTTCTCAATGATGTTCACGCCTTGGCCGATTCCCACGTAAAGCATTTCATCTCCTCGATAATGACAGGCCAAGCCCACCGGGACATTCAGCGCTTTTTTGTAAGATTCGATAATTTGGAAATTATGAACCTCTGCCGGTGCTGGTTGTTTGCCCGGGTGGTGGTTGACTATCACCCCACCTCCCCCTGCTTGTCTTGCGCATGAAACGGCTTTGGCAACTTCATGAAAATAAGTTACTCCGGCATCGAATATTATAGGTAAATCTGTGCTTGCTGCTCGTCGAATTAAGGGGATGTTATCGATGTTGTCCCTTGCGATCTTCAGGGCTACGGCACCTTGCTGTTTCATGAAGTCGACTCCTTCGAAATCGTAGACCGAGGCAAGGAATTCCATCCCAATTTTTTTACATTCGTCAAATAGGATCGTATATTTTTCCAGTGAAACGATTTTTCTTTCCACTAAGGCTCGGTAGTCTTCCTGATGCTCGCCATTGGCATGTTTGAAGCCACAGGTCATCCCGGTATCAAGGCAGATGTTCGCGTCGTGAATGATCTCTGTTTTAAAGATGCCGGCACCAGCTTCATGGGTCTTTCTTAAGAATTCAATGGCAAGATCAATGTCTTGATTGTAAAAGTTTCCCACTTCGGCCACAAAGACAGTGGGGTGACCATCTCCTACAGCGAAGGATCCTACTTGGACTGTATTAGAACTCATAATTAATTTAGTTTTTTGAAGTGGCTGGTTGTTTTCATTAGGTAACAACCTAGTAAGACATCTTTTTATGGATTAATTCCTTGTTAAGTGGAACGGTAGCCAGAATATCTGATATTTTCTTTCCTGCATTGCCCGAGCCGTATGGATTCAGGCAATTTCTTACCTGCTCTTTGAACTCTTCATCAAAAAGAGATCTTTTTATTGCGGAGAAAATCTCTTGAGTATCATAACTCACTTCAATGATATTATCTGATCGTAATCTCCCTTTTTGTCTATTGCCAATATTAACGAAGGGGCATTTGAAGGCGGGGGTTTCCTTGATCCCACTTGATGAATTCCCTATGCATGCAGAAGAAATGGCGAGTGCTCCGTGGTATAGGTATCGTCCGAGGTGTCGAACGAGGTGAATGTTCGGAATCTGCCGTTTCCGCAAATTTTCTAATTCCATTATCATCGCCTGGTTTCCCGCATCGTCGTTCGGGTAAGTCATCAATATTTGGCAGTTCAGCTCAAGTGCGGCTTTCTCCAGAGCTTGAATGGACGGCTTGATTTGATTGGAGGCCTGTTCCCATTCCGTGGCAATGGAATGTTGGGTGAAGAGTAGCAAGGGCTCCTCTGCATTGATGGGGATCCGTTCTCGGATTTCGTCAAAGGAAGCATAATCCTTTGAATTGATCAAATCCAGAGAGGGGCTTCCGACGTTGTGGACTCTCCACGATTCTTCCCCGAGTTTCCTTACCCTTTCAGCAGCTGGATCATTGGTGGTGAAATGCAAATGAGCAAGTTTAGTCATTGCGTGGCGGACGGAATCGTCAAGAGCGCCTCCTTCGGTATAATCCCCGCCTTCGATGTGGGCAGTCGGAATACCCATTTGAGTTCCTGCAATCAACGCACCAAATGATTCAAACCGGTCAGCGTATATTACCAAAATATCCGGCTCCAATTCACTAAGGCAGCGGCAGGTATTCTTAATGACTGAAGCTATTCCGAGAGTGGTGCCAGGCAAATTGTCATCAAAATGATCAATTTTGATTTCCTTATATATTTCAAAGCCGTCTTGGTCGATTTCTGATAAAGTATTGCCGAAAGTTTCCTTTAAGTGGGCACCGGATACCAATAGCTTATAATCCAGTCGTTTATCTTCCGATATGGTCTTCAAAATAGGAAACCATAAACCGTATTCCGCTCTGTTACCTGTAAAAATTGCGATTTTTCTTTTCACGTAAATTTAGATTCTCTAGACAAATCTATTTAATGGTTAAGCGAATCCTTTAGTTCTCTGTCCAAAAGACGCTTGAGTCCCTCTTCTATGTTAACTGTGGGTGACCAGTCAGTTGTTTTCTTTAGAAAAGAGTTATCTAGGAACAATTCGGGAATCTGAATATTGGCATCCGGGGATTCTTCCATGACTTCGAGTTGGCCTTTCCCTTGTTCTTCCCAGTAGGATTGCGTTAACTCGGTTAGTTCCTTAATGGAAGTACCTCGGCTGGTAGTAAGGTTCGAAATGATTTCTGAACTTTTGCTGTCATCGTAAGCGCCTAGCCTAATAAGACCTTCAGCGGCATCCTCCAAATGAATGAAATCCCGAATGGTATTGAGATGATATAATTGGATACGGTTTTCTTGCCGAATGGATTCGATGATTCTTCCAATTACAGTTTCTGGTTCGTGTTTTCCCCCATAGATATTGCAACAACGAGCGATAACGATCTTAAGGGGGTATTGGCTCGCAAATTCCAATAAAATCTTTTCACAAGAAAGCTTTGATTTTGCATAGGGAGTAATTGGCCTTAATTCATGGCTTTCCCGCACGGGCAATTTGTCAGGTTTTCCATAGACCAAAGCCGAGGAGGCGAAGATAACTTTCTTTATATTATGAACTGCAGCGCATTTCATCAGATTGGAAATAATTAATTCATTCAATCCATAGGAACTAACTGCCGAGCCGGAAACAGTATCATGTTTTATCCCGGCGAGGTGAAAGATTATCGAGCGCTCTTTGACCACTTCTTGTGTTTCCCCTTCAGATGTTAAGTCCACTTTTTTCCAAATGATCCGTTTGTCATTAGACGTCCTTCGAATCCGACTCGTGCAAACAATTTCTTTTGCTCCGAGAAGGAGCAGGGATTCCGTTAACTTTTTGCCAATGATTCCACTGGCTCCCGTAACTAAAATCCTTTCGTTAATTATTTTCCCTAAGGACTGATTGAGAATATTTTTCACTTGGTTCTGGTGTATGAAGCAATGCCTAATAGTATACAGGATTCACCAATTGCGGGGGAGTTGACCCATAGAGAATATCTGAAGTTGCAAGCTTGTGTACGCGGCGGTTTAGATACTCCTCCGCTATTACCTCGGTGAAATCAGAGATTTTCGAATATCTTATTTCATTTGCTTTGTCTGGCTTGGTTGGCAGTGAATTCAAAATATCGGAATTTGCTATCTTATCCCTCAAACTTAGGTGCGCCGCCTTAACGGATCGCATTGAAAAATGGAAAGGGTCTGAGTCGTAAGAGTTTGGTTTCGGCATTGCATGATAACAGATTGCGCCGGAATCCAATCCCTTGGAGAGAAGATGAATCGTTGCTCCCACATAGAGAGGGTTTTGATCGTAAAGCGCCCAAAAGTTGCATGCTGCCCCTCGATAGTAAGGGGATATTCCCATATGTAGGTTAATGGTGCCTTTTGATATAAGTTTTTCGCAAAGTTCGCCTTTGATGTAGCTAGAACCAAAGACTATGATTAAATCAGCGTCAAAAATAGGCTCAAGTGTTGCAAGCGGGAGGAGGCTCATTTCCCCATGAGGAATTGCGATGAAATAAGAGCTGTTTTGAGTGGGAGATATATCGCCGAATATACCGTTTTCAGCCTTCTGAACTTTTTCGAAATAGGTTTTCAAAAAAGGTTTTTTGGCAAAGGGATCAGGTTGGAATCCACAAATCGATTTGGTTTCAATGACAACTCGTGTTTCATCTGCTACCTCCGCAAGACACCGAACTAAATGCAAATGTCTTGGCTGATTACTTGTTAGAACAGCTATTTTCACACTTCTAAATTACGAGATCGCGTTAAGGATGTGCATGTGATCTTCCCGTGGAAGCTCATATTTACTAAAAGATGTTTCTCGATTATCTGCCCTGAATCCGATCGAAATATCCAGTTCCTCTAGGATTTTTAACGTGCTTTGGTTGTATCTCCCGCAAGGATGAGACATCACTCTGATGGGAGATTTCAGAATACTGGATAAAACTTCATGATTTTTCTCATATTCTACCTTTTGTTTCTGGTAGGAAAGCAAATCAATTCTGGTGGGGTGTGTGTGTGAATGCAGTCCGATGAGGTGACCTTGTGATTGAAGCTTGGTCAAATCACCCCTATCAACCCATAAGTTCTTGGAGATTATGTTTTTGTCTGCACCTTTTTTATCCATTATTTTTTCCATCATTAAGTCATATTCTGATTCTGTGAGAATATGATCTCTTAAATATCTGAAAGTTCGGTCATTATCCGTATAAAAACGATATTCCTTTCGATATTCACTAGGGGTGAAACAGGAGAGCTTCTCTTCAATCTTTCTTCCCAGGTTCGAATTTCTGGTCTCATTGAAGAAATCTTCGTAGAAAAGATCTATATTCTTAAAGAAAGTAGTCCTGAAAAACCTGTAGATTTCAAGTTTTTCGATTTTGCCTAAGAGGATTGATGAGTAAATCATCCAAAACCCGGTTAGCCCATATTCCTCGAGGACAGGCAACGCTATATCTAATTGACATCGCAAACCATCATCAAGGGTTAGGCAGACATGATTTTTCTTTAGTTTGCCCGATTCGAACCTATCCAGCCAATCCTGAGCAGGGAGGATGTTCTTTACGCCTGCAAATTCAATTATTTTCCTGAATTCATCTGCGCAAATAGCACCCTGTCCTTGAGGATGTTCATCATTATGGAAATGATGAAACATGATCCCATGCGGAGAGTCTCCGCAGATCGATGAATTTGGATGTTTAGCCAATGGCCTAAGCTATGTCGTCCCAACTGATTTGGGTGTCAGGTTCAATTTCAGATGCTGCATTCCGCCCAAGAAGGTTTTCAAAATCCTTTGCTTTTATCTCCCCGGTTCCCGGCCTTTTCACCCAGATATTATATGTGGTTAAAGGCTCGCCTTTGTTTATTTTTGCTATTGCGACCACGCATGAATATGCAAAATCTATTGTCGGTTGCTCTTCTGCTAGGATTTCTTTGTTGCCTCCAAGCATTTGGAAAATGGCTGATGCGCCTTTGATGAGCTGACCCAAATCCTCGGGGTTCATCGAGATATTTATATCAGGCCCGGGCCATGTCTTGTCAGAAGTGAAATGTCGCTCAAGGATTCTTGCTCCCAATGGGATTGAAGCTAGGCAGGAAAAGCTATCTATCGTATGATCGCTTAGGCCGACGATGGCATCGGGGAAATGCCGTTTGAGTTCGGGTATGGCACCTAGTCGGACCTGGTGGTAAGGGGTAGGGTACAATGAGGTGCAATGGGTCAATGCAAAGGGGATGCCTGCTTGCCTTAATATATCAACGGATTTTGAAATGGAAGAAATGTCATTCATTCCAGTGCTCAATATGATCGGTTTGCCATACTGGGCTACGTGCTTAAGTAATGGATAATTGTTGCATTCTCCCGAGCCGATCTTAAAAGCCGGCACCTCCATGGTTTCGAGCCGAATAGCTGCCGCCCGAGAAAATGGGGTCGAAAGATAAATCATACCTTTACTTCTGACGAGTTTCTGAATCTCTCGCTCTTGCTCTTCCGAAAGGGCGCACCTTTGCATGATTTCCCAAATGCTCTCCGTCGTGTGTCCCGGGATGATCTTTTTGGCAATGTTTGCCATTTCATCTTCAATTACATGGCATTGGAACTTTACGCATTCGCACCCTGCATCATATGCATCATTCACCATCCGTTCGGCTTTTTCGAATGATCCTTCGTGGTTGATTCCGATTTCAGCGATAACGAGAGGCGGGCAATTGTTTCCAATCTCTCTGTCTCCGATTTTAAAACTACTCATCGAATTAGTTCATGCCTCCCAAATTGGAGATCGAAGTTTCCATGTCTCGCCTTCGGCAAGCCAAAGGTGAGGAGATCTTGCGGCGTCAATCAACTCCATGAGTCGTGCTTCGGATATATCGAGATATTCAAGAATTTCGGCTAAATACCTATTTGGGAATTCCCCATCATATTTCTTTACTAGTGCAACTCCTTCTTCCCTGGTTATTTTACCATTACGAATCTCTTGGGCGGCGTCGTATGTCGCCCGTCCTATACCAAATTTAATGAACAAGGTATGATAGTGTAGGGGGTCCATCTTGTCATCAATTGAATTGTATTTGCAGAAAGTGCTCTCAGTCCTTTGATCGTCTGGTTGGAAAGCAGTATTTTCGCTTGCATAGTAATAGCATTCCTGAGGGTCCCACTTCAGATAATATCCCAAGTAGTGAAATTCTATGTTTGTCTCCTTTGCCTCTTCATGGTTTAAGGGTAGATAAGGTTGAAGTTCACTTGCCGAAACATGGTATTTGCTCTCCAATTCACCAATGCTCAACCCGCCAAGGCGAATATTATCGATAGGTTCATTCGAAATGTAATATTCACTTCCCATTTTCGGAGAATAGTTATCTTCTATATTGTTTCCGTATTCAGCTTGGTTTTCTCCGTAAAAAACCAAGGGAATGCCGAATTTGGTGGATAGTCTCGGGGCAATGTACTTTTGCCCGAGGATAAAGGGCTGGAAGGGATGGAGGAGATTTTCGAAGGCCAACTTGCTGAGCAGACGATGTACTTTTCCGTTGGGCGTAAATAAAATGTTGTCAAACCCCGCATTGATCCAATTTTGGAAATTCCTCAGACCCACGTCAGTGTAGATGTGGGGAGACCATGTGACGGTCAGGGGGTTCATCTTGAACTTGTGCTTGAGGATGTGAGAAGTGAAGGCGCTGTCCTTGCCCCCGCTCCCAGGGATGATGCAGTCGTAGTTCCCCTTCTTGCTCCGGAAGTTGTCGCACAACTCCCACAGAGCCTTTTCCCTTTCCTCCCAATCGATAACGGTGTCCTTAATTTCAGCAAATCTGCAGGGTGCGCAAACTCCTTCTTCGTCGAAAGAAATCGTAGTTTTTGGCATACCTGCTCTGTTTTTGTACTCCACGGTACTGGAAGGTCTTTGGTTCGAAATTACGCATTTTTTGCAGTAATGAACTTCAGTGGGGAGACCGTAGTATGCTTGGTGGGTTTCCATATATCTAAAATTACTGGTTGAGTTTAATAATCGTATTTAGTTGCTGGCAAAGCATTAAGCCATTTCGTCCGCTTTTCTCCGGATGAAATTGAAACCCGAACACATTGTCATTTTGAACGGAGGAACAAAACTCAATCCCTCCGTAGCTTGAGCGAGTCAATATGTCTTCAGAGTCTTTGGGGTCGGCAACAAATGAGTGAACAAAGTACATTTCCTTATTTTCTGTCGCTTCCCATATTAATTTGCGTCCACTATTTTTCGAGCGAAATTCTTGTGCCGGACATACTTGAGCCCATCCGGTATGGGGAATCCTGGGCCGACCTGATTGCATGCCGTTACGATCAAAAAGATTGTTTAGGTGAATGACTTCCCCCGGTACAAACCCTAACCCCTTGATCTCTTCAAATTCATTACTTTTATCGAATAGGAGTTGCATGCCCAAGCAGATTCCAATGAGGGGCTTCCCGGTACCCCTGAAATCATAAAGGGTATCAACGATTCCATGTGAAATTAATTTTTTCATTGCGTGGGGAAAGGCACCAACCCCAGGCATCACAATGGCATCGGCTTTTTTAATTTCATTCGGTTCAGATGATGTGATTATTTGCATTCCCGATTTTATGCATGCCTGCGTAATGCTGAAGAGGTTTCCCATGCAATAGTCTATTATGCAAACAGTAGGTTTCACGAGAATTTTTCTTCGCAATGCATTATGCAGGGTATGTTCTTTTTGTTGAGCTCTTGCTTGAGTGTAGGAATAGAGAATGAAGAAATATTACCAAAGCTTTTACGATCGTACTGGCTTCCGCGATATTTGTTGTCTGTCTGGGTTTTACATGAATGAACAATTTCGTTTTCGTTGAGGTGTTCGTAGTGAAAGCAAGAGGCGATCGTTAATCCGTCAATTCTATTTGTTTGAATTGCTTCCACAGCGTCTTGAGTTTTCCCTACTCCTCCACCAACTACGACGGGAATGTTTGAGGCATCTGAAATAATTTGCACCAGGGATGGGTCGATCCCCATTCCCGTGCCATCCCGGTCGACAGAGGTAAGGAGAATTTCTCCAGCCCCGAGATCGATGACTCGCTTTGCCCAGTCCAGTGCGTCAAAGCCGGTCGACTCTCTTCCATTATCCGTAAAGGCTTCGTATTTGCCTTCAGCCCTTTTTTTGGTCTCGATCTGCACTACAATAGTTGAAGAGCCAAATCGATTTGCAGCTTTACGGATAAACGAAGGTTCCTTGATGGCGGCGGTGTTTATAGCTACTTTGTCCGCACCGGCAATCAAGGCGTTTTGAATGTCATCCAAGGTTCTAATCCCTCCTCCAACGGTAAGGGGAATGAAAATATCTGATGCAGTTTTTGTTACAATATCCAATAAGTTATTTCTGTCATAAAGGCTTGCGACTATATCAATGTAAATTAGCTCATCAGCGCCATAATCGTAGTAATACTTGGCAATCCGGTGAGGGTTACCCAAAACGCGCAGTCCGTCGAATCTGATACCTTTAACCAAATTCTCTCCCTTTATCTCAAGTTTCGGTATTATCCTGACAGCCATTGTTATGAAAACAGCTTTAGTCGCTTGAATGCTTTCTCGGCACTGTTGAAGTCATCATGGTCATCAATATCAATTGATCTTGATGAGGGAATAATAAGTGGTTTGGTCAGTGGAGGAAACCAGGATTTGGTTTCCAATAAAGTGGCTTTGTTGATCATGTAAATCGAACCATTATCAAAATACACTGGGGCCATCTCTTGTCTTCGCTGTACTTTTGTTTGTTGAGGATCTAAAAAGGTCAGGTTCCCGTCAGGAGTGATTTTTTTTAGGTACTGCGGGTGGATTGGTGAAACTGAAACACTCACTACTGCATTTGTACCTGGTTGATTCATTAACTCGTTTGCGTTGCGGATGTCATCGGGCGTTCGTAATGGGGAGGTCGGTTGAAGTAGGGTTACGATAGTCTGTTCGGACGTAGATCGGTAATATTTTTCTAGCAGGTCTAAAGTGACTTCTAGGATTGTGGCTTCGTCAGTCGAAAGACAGTCCGGTCTAATTTCAGGAATGTAAGCACGATATTTTATTGCTAATTCTGCGATTGATGACGAATCGGTGGAAACGATAACTTCCTCGAAAATTTCACTTTCCAAAGCTGCTTTGATTGTCCAGTAAATGAGGGGATGGTCATGGAATGGTCTGATGTTTTTATTCGGTAATTCCTTGGAGTTTGCTCTTGCTGGGATTATTGCAATGTTCGGGAGCATGTCAGGGGCGGAAATTCTTAGCTTGAAATTTGTAAAGAGGAGGTGTCCACGGATAGTTTGTTATTCACTGGAATGAGGTTGAAGATTTGGTTGTATTTTTCCTCGTACTCCGGATATGCTTGATTTGCCTTGTCGAGGTATTCGGAAGCAATCTTTTCTTGGTTCGTGGTTTTGAGAATCATTGAAATTAGCAGAAATTGATTGAGCAGTCGATCAGTGCCACCAGGGAATTGGACCGAGATCGGATTTCTTTTTGAAAAAACGGTGAAAGCGTTTTCACCTTCTTCTTTCATTCCATAAAACAAATATATAAAAGTAATACAGAGAAGTCTTTCGATACGGATTGTATGTAAATTTACCTCGATTCTTTTTATGATAGAAGAATCAATATTCGGAGATTGATTAATTATTCTTAAATACAGGAGAAGCGGAGTGATGAATTGTAATAACTTGCCTGAGGATACGGTATTTAATAGTCCGAGACTTTCCGTTTCTTTGCCCGATGTGATGTAGTGGTTATATAGGATACCCACGGAATCATACATTGCATCACCTTTTGCAATGTCCTTCTGAATCAAGCGATAATGAAATCCGGGTAGTTCATTCGAGTCTTCTTGTAGTATTATTTGGTGAAATAGATTTGGTTTGGTGAAATACAAAAGCCTACTGAATAAAAACCCTCTCGTATTCCCTAGAATTGTATTTGTTGATTCAATTAATCTTAGGAATTCTCCATCAGTAACCCGTTCCGCTACTTCATTAAGGGAAATGAGCATCCGAGAGGCTTCTTCATTGTTTATCCATGAAGAACTCATATTTGCAGAGCTCTTCCCCGGATAGGATTTAATAAATAGTGAAAAACATTTATATTCTTCTTTTTGAGAATTGTATAACAGATGCAATATTTTGTGGATATAATGATTCTCGAATTTAATCGAATTTGCTGTCTGTTCGTCGAGTGCATTCTGTTCTTCTGATTTCAGTTCGATGTGATATTGTAATGAATTTTCGTTGAATGATTCTATTGTCGAATCTAAACCTAGCAACGATTCGGAGTTTTCGGTTATATTTTCGCTATTGGAATTTGATATCCAAGAGATAATTTTCATTGCATCGAACCTAAAAGATTTTTTTTCAAGAGAAAGGGTTTCTTCAAGATCTATACATTCGTTCCATAGCATTCTCACCGGAGATAGGATACTTATATAAAACTTATGCTTAATATTTAGGTTGTTAAGCATTGTGGATAAGAGTGCATTGTCTTTGTGGCAGTGGGATAGAATGAAAACTTTCGAATATGCATTGAGATAATCCACTAAATCATTGGTAGCTTTAGATTTTAAATTACCTATTTCAATGCTGTCGGTATGTGTCTGTTCTGTTATTAAATTTATTAATATTTCTTCTTTTGATGTCGATGTGCAGTAAATTATCAGTGATTTCTTATTTTCTTCTTTTTTATCTGTATCTATAGAATTATTAATAAAAGAAGGATGATAAAAGAATTTCTTTCGATAAAATTCTTTAAGCTTATTGTTTTTGAACGAAGGTAATTCATCTGGCAATACATCAGAAAGAATAAAATGCGGATCTAGAGTTTGTGCTTCATTTAGAAATAGCTCTGTTGATATATTTTCTAGTATTGAAAAGAATATATATATGATCAAACCTTTAGGGATATCTTTATATGAACTGTTTCTGTCTTGTATCAGGACATCTACTGATCCATCCAGTGAGTCGGGTGATATAAAATTAATATTATTTTCGGCACTCAGTTTATCAATTACATCATCTTTTGAATGTTCGTGATGTAAAATAATACTAGCATTATTGGCGAGCAACCCTTTTATGAAGTTAAATTGCAAGCAATATATGCTTTTAAATATAATAGTTGAATCAATTCCAATTTTTAAATTACTATTCATAATATTTATCTGTGCTTCGGTTATACTTTTATGCGATCTTTTTCCAGTTTAATAATTGGTACCAAGAGTTAAGAGTTTCTTGATAAGGGCTAAACATCTTTTGTACTTTTTCTCGTAATGCTAGCGGGGATACCTAGTAAGATGTCAACAGTAAGCTCTTAGGCATGCTATGAATAAATTATTTGCGATAGAAAAGATTGTAGTGGTTAATGACGAAATAGTCATACAAATGCAGTTGGAGACTCAATTGCGGAATAAGTGCTTTTCAGTAGCTTCAACCAGTGATTTGAAGGAAGTTCGCAAGATTTTGCTCGTGAATCTTTCGATCTTGTCTATTTGGATTTGTGCCTGCCTGATGGTGATGGCACCAAATTCCTAGTGGAAATTATGGCGAACACTGACTGTCCTATGGTCATAATAATGATTGGGTATGAAAAGGTGGAGTCAGCGGTTTCCTAAATGCAGATTGTGGCATTTGATTATGTGGTAAAACCAATTTCTTTTGACTAGATTGAAGTGGTGGTGGATAGGGTGGAGAAAACTGAAGCGAGTGTACTTTTTACTGGTGGAAACGGAACGGAAAAGTAGGCGGTTGTCCGCGAACTTTAAAGTAACAACATGTTGGCCAATAAACTTTATATTAGAGGCAACTAGCACTGTTATTTCAGAGACTTTAGTGGAAAGAGAGTTTTTGGTCATGAAAAGGGCTAGTTTACAGGTGCTAATGAGAGAAGAGAAGGGCGTTTTGAAATGGCGGATGGAGGAACTATTTTTTTGGATTAAATAAGTGAGCTTTCTTCTTCTTTACAGGCAAAGCTTTTACGTGTTTTGCAGGAAAAGGAATCCGAGCGAGTCGGGGGTAAATTATTTAGGTTAAAGTCCGAGTTCTTGCCATAACAAATCGAGACTTGATGGAGCAGGTTAAAAAAGATGACTTTCGGGAAGATTTATTTTACCTCTTAAATGTTTTTTCATTGCGGTTCACGCTATCTGAAAGAGGGGAAGGCTAATTGTTCTTGGCGAATAGTTACTTTCCCCTTCATATTCGTGGGCATGGTATTGAAAAGAATACATTTTCTGAAGCATGAGAGAAAGCCATAATCGCTTATAACTGGCCGTGTATCGTACGGTTATACTGGTGATACCGGTATGAAAATTGCAGCTGATATTTTAGGAATTGCCGAAGTCAGAATTCTAGTTGAAATAAAATTATTTAGTTTCATCTAATATATAAGAATCAATGGAAGATGTAGTGCTTAACACATTCAAAAAGTTTTAGATCCATCTGATGGAAACCGCACGTATGCAACTAAAAAGCTTGGAACGAATGAGAAAACTTTGAGGAATAAGATTAAAGAGTACCGATTGGAAAGATGAATTTTACTTAAAAGAAATTTGAAAGCTTAAAGCACAAAGCTACCGCACGACAATTAATCTACAAGTTGAAATAAAAGTCTAATATTCTTAGTCGTTTGACTACAGTAAAATGATAATTGACTAGCATTTTTTATGCCTAAGTTAGACTGTCTTCGTTAAATTTTGAAGAATCGAGATCGACATAAGTTGAAAATTTAAATTAGTATCTATCACCAATGGCAATTGAAAAGATAGTGGTGGTGGATGATGAGATGATGATTCGTAAGGCGTTGGAGACGCAGTTGCGGAATAAGCGCTATTCTGTTGCTTCGGCTGGTGATTTGAAGGGGGCTCGGAAGATTTTGTCTCGTGATTCGTTTGACTTGGTATTTTTGGACCTTCGTTTACCTGATGGTGAGGGTACGGATCTGCTAGAAGAAATTACTGCCAAGACGGAAGCTCCTATGGTGGTTATGATGACTGGGTATGGTTCTGTTGAGTCTGCTGTATCCTGTATGCAGATGGGGGCTTTTGATTATGTGGTAAAGCCTTTTTCTTTTGAGCAGATTGAGGTGGTGGTGGATAAGGTTGCTTCCTTTGACAAGATGCGTCGTGTCACAAAGTACTATGTAGAAGAGAGCGATTCTAGATCGTCCGATATTATTGGAGAAAGCGAACCAGTTAACAAATTAAAAATATTAGTCGATAAGGTCGCTAAAACTGAAGCTAGTGTTCTCATAACTGGCGAAAATGGCACGGGTAAGGAATTGGTTGCTCGCGAACTTTATCG